>Ga0153987_1000196_pt1 | contig 21990 bp, 30 predicted proteins | sample TSNC071MetaG_FD_102279 | JGI IMG/M metagenome (GOLD analysis project Ga0153987, IMG submission 102279) | Attine ant fungus gardens microbial communities from North Carolina, USA - TSNC071 MetaG | ecosystem: Host-associated > Fungi > Mycelium > Unclassified | place: USA: North Carolina, William B...
ATCATTCTGAAAATGCAACTGCTGACCACCCTTTCCTCCCCTGCGGTCCCTAGACCAATCCATATCTTCACGGTCAAACACCTCATCGTGTCGCAAATGCCTCCCTTCATCACGGACGTGAGAAGATGGTCCACGAGCACTGGTCCTTGACCAGTCATCATAATAGGAACTTCTGTTGTCATATGCATCGCGGGATGAGGCAGCGCCCCATGAGGACGAGTCGTGGTCATGGTACGATGGAGGGTCATAACGCTGAGACAGCGGCCACTCATCCCTCATGCTATCGTATGATGAATTCCCCGCGGAACGGGACATCCAATCAGAATCTCGTCTCATGCCAGTGTCATAACCGCTCTCTCGTCGATAAACATCTTCCTCCCTAAACCTGCCCGTATCGGGGTACCATGGATCCTCATCATGTCGACTACGAGCGTGCGAGCCCATACTCCTGTATCCATCATAGTATTCTCTATTTGACGTCGAAGATGCTCTGCGGTCGTCTGAACGTTGAGATGTACGGTGAGAGCGTGAGTATGAATCACTCTCATCTATACGAGGTCCATATTGCTCGTCGTCTTGAGGTTTATTTCCTCGTGTTCTTCGGGTTTGTTTTTGGTGAGAGCGCATGAGCGAGGAGTCAAGCTAGATGATGGAAGAAAGTGTGAAAGCAATATTCAACTCGTGATGTTACGTGTTGTGAGTGGAGAAAAAAAGTGCAAGGGCTTACCCTGCCAAATCCTTTCTATCGTACAATCCTTATTCCAGAACAAGGTCACACACGAAACAACGCTTTCAAAAAAATGCTAACGGGGGAAACGACAGCCAGAGGAAAGAAATCAGTAACTCTGATACAAGATCCTGGACAGTACTTACAGGCAGTCAAATCAGCATCAACAGGCAATAGGATCAACAAGTCACTTTTAAGGCTTGAGGATCAGCCTATGGTACAGGTCAAGAAGTTTTGGGAACAATAATAGAAAGTGACCGAAACAGCACTTAGGGTAACTTGAAAGTTTAGTACCAAGTTATACGGGTGTCAGAGTTTGTGATCCCATGTTGACCCAACACCAAATATTTCGCTGCATTGATTCCCAACCTGCCTACTACACACTTGAGATGTGCTCGTAGGAATATGTCGAATAAAAAGAAAATGCCGACACGCAGTTGTGAGTCACGAGCAGGCAACTCTTCGAGCAAACATAACTGTTATTTACTATATTGGCTCGGCTCTACACAAACAATGAAAACGTGTTTAAGGCACACTTCTAACCATCGCACGTCCATTGTCTAATACATGAGCGTAAGAAGGTCATATTCATGAGAGAAAGTTCAAGGTCTGTTGCGGACGAGACCTTCTGTTTGTCGGAATGCATTGATATAACCTTCACTGTCATGCATCATCTGATAACCGCCAATTCAGACTCAGCAGACACATGTGGAACTTGCAATCAGACTCACATCTTCAGCCATTTGATACACATCTGACCCAGGAGGGTTGTACATCATCGCATTGGCAAACATGAGGAGACAGTCCCGCTGGTATTCCAAGGAGTTCGCGATCAGGCCATCCTTGACTCGGGCCTTGATCGTCTTCAGATCCATAGGGCGTTTAACAATGTCATGATAATCAGGTGCTTCAACCGTCCTGATAGGATTGTGGAAGATATTGCCATTTCGATGTTGTGTTATCTGTGAATGTAGCATGCTAATCATGTTCTGAAATTTCTTCAGCGCAAGTTGTTCCTCGGATCGATCACCTCTGCGTCTCTTCATCCCTGTTGATGGCCCTGAGAAACTCAAAAAAATGAATGACGGAGACGTTAGCACAAAACTGACCAGGCTCATCATCATCAATCAATTCGGATTCATCTCTTTGCTTCTTACGGTCGCGAGGGGAGTCCAGAGGCTCGGGAATCGATGATTTACGTTTTCCTTATATTTGTCAGTATATAGAGAAATTATATGAAAGGAAGGAGAACACACGACGGCGAGCATTAATGGGTTCAACTGGAACTGGAGATGAAGTACGCTCCTCCTCTAGATGTTCAGTCTCCCCCTCGGCATCGGAGTGAATGTCGTGTTCAGAAGCTCGTGTTTGTCTGCGGGTTTTGCGAGTGATTGGAGGTGCAGGCCTACTACGAGTAGAACCTGAATCAGACTAGTAAGAATTTATGTGTGAAGTTCGTGAAATGGCACATACGACGAGTGACTTGCACCGGTTCCTGTTCCTCGGATGTTTCGTCTTCAGTCTGCTGTCTGATTTCATCGGCAGTCTCTTGCGTTTGATCCTCAAGAGAAAGTGGAGGAGCCCCACCATCCGCCACTTGTTGATCTTCCATAATATTGCTTGGCTCTCGGGCCAAACCTCTCTTATCTTCTTCCTGCTGGCGCTCACCAGACACAGTCTGCTCCTCAGAAATGTCCTGTTCAATGTCAATATCATCGTACTCTGACTTGTTGTCTTCATGTTTGCTTCCTTCTTCTTTTTCCTCCTCCTCTCGCAGGAATTGTTCGATGTTATTCTCATCGATCCGAACATCAGCCAAGTCCGTTATCACAGAATTGTCAGCCGTAGAGATGATTTCCATGTCTTCTTTAAGGATGTTCCCTTGAACTTGGGCATCCATGATTCCAGGTGGGCTCCAGGGAGCAGATTCCTGTATCTCATCTGCTACCAGCTGAGGTGATTCTAGATCAGTCTGTGGTCCTGAGGAGACATGGCCCCTTGTTTCGACTGGAGTGTGCATCTCAGAGCCCTCCTGGCATGCCCCTGAGACCTCGTTTGCAGATACCAATGAGAGATAACATACTCTTGTTCGAGACGAAGACGACCCAGTGAGAGAACCAGCGAATGCTTCTCCGCCACCAACTTCTGGTGTAGGACAGGACTGTACGTGACTTAGCAAGCTGAAGATATGCACCGAGATGAAATGATACCGTGATAGCAGGAAGATTTTCCTGGCCTGCTGATGGCTGACCGGTAAGTTGGGAGTTGAGTTGTTCATCCCATTTGCCAGCTTTAATTTCCTCTATCTCTTTCAGAATGGTCCTGAGATCTGTGAGGTTATGGGTGTATCCGACATGACAAAGGACACACTTGAAAGCGCTCTCCTCAGCAAGGATTAGCTGTTGTAGTTCTTCGAAGCGGAATTGGTAATATTTCTGGGCCAGAGCAAGGTTCTTGTCGGCTGCAACAGGGAATCTTGAGTGATATTTTGGAGATTTAATCAGACCCAGGAAAAGTACATTTTGGAGTGACGCATTCTTCGTCCCTAGGCCGAGTTTCATTACTCTGTGGAAGTAAGTAAAAATAGAATCGTCGACTCACACCTGCAAGTCAGCATCTCGCATCAGACTGTCATACATAGCACGGCATGACTAGTGAATTTTAGGATGAGCACACGGTGCGAGTTGCCAGAGAGCATTGGGAACGACCTGAGGAGTGAAGAACGACTTTGGACGGCTCACGAGAGGATGTTTGGAAAGAATTTTGGCAATGGGAGGCCATGTGGTTGAGTCAGCCCCCATTTCCCAAGTGCCCTGGGCCAGCAGAAGGGCCTCGATGTGACTAAGGTGCTGTGGCTCAGCAGCTACGCGTCTTCCGGAGCGTGTCGTCATTGCAGAAAAACAATCATGCGCAGCCCGGAGTTACCGGCGAGCGGCCGGAGAAGGCCGGCCCACAGTATACAGCAGAACAGTGCTTCGTCTTTTGAACTCCAACCATGTTGTTCTCCCTCGTCCCCTTCGTCGTTGGCTTCCTCTCTCTCACCGCCCACGCTAAGATCCACTCTCTCAAGCTTCACAAGCTTGCCCCAGTCCCAAAAAATCCTGACCTCGAGGGCGCCTGGCTTGCTGAGAAATATGGCTTTCCCTCAGCTGTCCAGATGCCTCTCATCGGTGCTGGAGGCTCTGGACGCCACCTCCGTCCCCCAACTTCCAAGCACGGCGAGCCTCTCTTCCGCACGCAGGGGGAACACGCTGACGGCGGACATAGAGTCCCTCTCAGCAGTGAGCTGTCATCCTTGACTCCATATGTTTTAATCCTTGACACGCGTCCTAGACTTCATGAATGCTCAGTATTACACCGAAATTGGAATTGGAACTCCTCTCCAGACTGTCAGTCATCTTCTATGGCTTGCCCCGAAACTTTCTGATCTTCCTGTCTAGTTCAACGTCATTCTTGACACCGGGTAAGTAGGGTAAGCCTTCTGAGCAGCAACCTAATCCATATATGCGATAAGGTCGAGCAATATGTGGGTTCCCAGTGCCCAGTGCACCTCTATCGCGTGCTTCCTCCATTCCAAGTATGATTCATCCTTATCATCGACCTACAAGGCCAACGGTTCCGAGTTCTCCATTCAATATGGCTCAGGGGCCATGCAGGGCTTCGTTTCTAATGACAAGCTTACTATCGGAGACTTGGCCATCCCCAGCCAGGATTTTGCTGAGGCCACAAAGGAGCCAGGTCTCGCCTTTGCTTTTGGCAGGTGAGTCCATCGTCCTGTGGTCCACGACTGTCACTCAACCTTTTTTTCGAATAGGTTTGATGGTATCCTCGGGTTGGCATATGATACTATCTCTGTCAACAGCATTGTTCCTCCTTTCTATAATATGATTAATCAGAACCTCCTGGACGAACCTATCGTCTCTTTCCGCCTTGGCTTAGATGAGGATAACGGTGGTGAAGCTACCTTCGGTGGCATCAATCCCTCCTCCTATACAGGGAATATCACTTACATTCCCGTTCGAAAGAATGCTTACTGGGAGGTTGCCCTTGACAAGATTACTTTCGGCTCTGATGAACTCGAGCTCGAGAACACTGGTGCTGCCATCGACACTGGTAATTCATATAATTTGCTTGGAGTCTAGTTGCTTATCATTCGCTAGGTACCTCTCTCATTGCTCTCCCAACCAACATGGCCGAGATGCTCAACACTCAGATTGGCGCCAGAAAGTCATGGAATGGACAATATACTGTTGAATGTGGCAAAATCTCAAGCCTCCCGGAGCTCACCTTTTGGTTCGGTGGAAAGCCTTTCCCTCTCAAGGGTACCGACTATATCCTTGAGGTTCAGGGCACCTGTATCTCTTCCTTCACCGGTCTGGACATCAACCTTCCCTGGGGTGATCTTTGGATCCTAGGTATGTTTTGAGTAGGTATATCGTCAAGATGCCTGCCTGATTTTCAACTCAGGTGATGTCTTCCTCCGCCGCTACTTCACTGTTTACGATCTTGGCCGCAATGCTGTTGGCTTCGCTGAGTCCACATGAAGAGCTGCAGCATGTGGGAGGCTCGTCGATACCTTATGTAGATGACATTATGTAAGGAAAACAGAGACGGTTTGAGTGATGTATTTCATCTATGTCATGCCTCCCCTTCCATCCAAACTTTTCAACTTGAGATCGAGTCTCCCTTCTCATTCTCGTGTAGAACACACCCGAGACTTTCTCTTATCTCAGCACCTGCACCAGCCTCTTGACAGAGTAAATGTTCTTGGCAATGATGCTGGCACTTATGGCCACACAGGGTATGCTAAGCTTCTTGAGCTGCGCTTATCTTTTTTCACTTGGCTTTAAGATGTGTCAATACATTGAGCTGGGCGTATAATGGAGAGCTACTATTGAGTGGAGGAGACGACACGACTGTGCGTCTCTGGCGAATGGATTCTTCGGACACTGAACAGGACTACCCATTTGTCTGCCGTTCAGTTATCCGCACAGGCCATACCAACAATATTTTTGATGCCCGGCTTTTGCCCTACTCCTCTGACCTGTGAGTGGGTCGCCTTTCCGGAACCCTTTCGTGTATCACCATCATTCTCAGGATCACAGTCGCGGCGGATAAGCGAATTCGAATTTCAGACATCAGTGTAGCTTCCAAAAGCGGCGAGCAGGATAGTCTTGAATCAAATTATACGATCAAGCAATCTGTAAAACAGGTGTTGAGGTGTCACGATGACAGGGTCAAAAGGATACTAACCGAGGATTCCCCTGCGTTGTTTCTGTCAGTATCGGAGGTGTGTACAACTCGTGCAAGATACCACTATTGGTTCTAAATTTTGGCCACAGGATGGAACCGTGCGCCAACATGATCTGAGAAAGCCACACGTCTGTCGGCAGAATAGTTGCCCTACGCCTTTGGTTAAACTCAATCATAGCGCTTCGACTGCCTCTCTGTCGATACTCACTCCTTACCAGTTTGTCGTAGCGGGAGAAGCACCTTATGTAAGTCCATGATAATGCTCCAAGTCTTATGATGCCACTGAGAGGTAACGGGATAAACATAGGCTTATCTGTTTGACCGGCGAAACGTAGACAGAAGGATAGCAGAGGAATGGGGAGTGCCACCCTCTACAGACGAAATAACTACTTGCGTCCGGAAGTTTGGTCGACCATCTGGGAAGAACAAGAAAAAGCGAACCTGGAACGATCATATCACTGGCTCCAGAATATCAAATTATAATGGGCATGAGGTCAGTATTCCTTTAACCGATTGTCAGGGTAGTTTGAAGTTGAAGACAACCCTCACAGGTTATCCTTTGTGAGTATTCAGTAGTAATTTCTAGACCTATAGGACGACCTATGATGACGCCGCACAGCATACACTGAAGATGCTACTTACCTTTTCTCGACACTGGACAACCCAACAGAATCAGGACCTTCCTCTACGTTCGTCGATAGTGCTGGAAAACCAGAAGAAAAAAAGCTTGATTTGCGTCAGACTTGTAAGGATTCAAACTAATCCCGTACTTATCTAAGATATCGCCTGTCAGGGCCGCCACAACCCACCTTGAACCGATTTCTGGACATAGACTATCCTAGTCAAGGTCAAGATACAATGGAAGACGTGGAGGATGGGGAAAATGAAAATTTATGGGAAAAGACAGAGAAGGAAGAGGAGGAGAGAGAAGCCCACGAACTAGAAAGGTACCGCCCTCATATACCCATAGTCCTGCCGCGGAAAAAGTTTTCTGGTGCACGTAACGTTGAGACGGTCAAGGATGGTAGGGTTGATTTTGTAATCAGACACATCCCACTCGGAGATTCTAATGTGTCTACTCCCAGTGAACTTCCTTGGATCCAATGACGATCTGGTCGTATCTGGATCGGATGATGGCAATTTTTTCATCTGGGACAAGCACACAGCGAGGTTGAATGGTGTATATGAAGGGGATGGGAGCATAGTCAACATCATCGAAGGGCACCCATCTTTGCCACTGCTAGCTGTCAGTGGCCTCGATACAACAGTTAAAGTATTTTGTTCAATGTCTTCTGATACTGTCCTTGCTTATATTGCTATGCTCAGCTCTTTGCACCCTCCAAAGGGGCGACAAGTCGGTTCTCGCGCTCCAGAAATGCGGAGCAAATCGTCCAGAATAATTTACGCCCTGCCGCTATTGGTCTTAATATTCGAATGTTGCTAACTGAAGCTGCACTCCGTTCCGGGCCAAGGTCATCGAGTGAATGTGTTCATCAATAAACATAACAATCGAGAGTAGTACTAAGCTTGCAAATAATATTATACATATATGGTAATTGCCTGCCAAGGAACGAAGACAATTTCAGAACCACGGGTGGTATATTTCGCCCATCTTTGCTAATTGAATGGGATTTGTGGCAGTAGAGATTAAATTAGTTAATGACTGAATAACAGGAACTGTCGCTGTAGTGCCATTATTTTGAAGCTGCTGAAAGGAGGGTCAATTAGTCTCGAGAGACAACGGCCTCAGGCACTCACGTTCTCCCTTTCAGTCTTGCAGGCCATCACTTCTGTACGTTTGACCACATTATCGATGTTGGCTGCCACACCCTGGCGGAAAGCAGCATCACCAACTATCCAAGGTCGTCTTTGCATTGTCATCCAGGAAATAACCTCATCTCTTCCAAATAGACATAATTGTTGTTCTAGAGCGTACTGCAACAGTGTTAGCTTCTCCAGAATCTCTAATAAACACACATTATACCTCAGGTTCAGTCAAAGACCGAGCGATAGCTAAGATACCTGAAGTCAGGATTCCTTCAGTAAATATTGGGCCGAGGAAAGTTTGCATGTTCAGGGTCAGGCGGAAGGGAACCACATCACTAGTTGCGCACACAGGAAGATTGCTAGATATCCCTGGGAGAAGTTCCGTCATGGCAATTTGACCGGTAGACCTGCATATCTGGAAACGGCTTGGATGGCGACTGGAGAGGCAGAGAGCATATGTCATAAAAGAGCATGCTGCAAGCTGGGAAGCAAACTGTCTGCGCATTCGCCACAATTCGCTTGGGCCGTTCATGGAGCGAATCATATACTGATGATGGAGTTAGAATAGATCTTTGCGAGACATGGTTCTGAACTCACATTCGTTAGCACATTATCAGGTATTGTCTTGACGGAAATCTCCTCATAAATGTCTTTTTTAAGGCTGATATACTCAGTTTTAGTCAACTAGAACAAATTGGTCAAGTAAGAGCTGAGAATCACGGTAGGGCAGTTCAAATACCTGTCTCATTGAGTTCTGGCGGAACTCACGTAAAGTCTTCTTGACTTTCTCCCCTGCAAACAAGATGGGTTCTTCCCTTGAGATGCCTATCTCTTCGCAGTGTAGGTCATATATTTCTCCGAGAGACACGTATGAAGAGTCCGTTTGGAACAGGCGCAAAGTGGGACTACAAGAAACTGCGGCTGGTAAGTGGAAAGAAAGGTTGCGTTTTCGCGTCTCTTTCTTCCGTTGTAGAACACTGAAGACTTTTGTCAAGAGTGACTATAGTTGAAAAATGAATGTCATACCCATTGAAAGTTCGAAGCACTTGCATGACCTTGTCTTCTCGACGAGTCTGACGATGACAAGGCATTTGTACCATGAATGAAACTTTGCTGTTGTCGTTAGCATGAAGAGTCAATCTCTTCCAGCTGGCTCCATTCGACCGACCCAGCTCAAACTTTGAGGCGAACTTCTGAATTTTCATGAAATTTTGATTTGTGTCTTTGTCCTGAATACGTGTAAGAACGTCTTCAATGATAGCACTGGCTTACTGACCTCAGTGTACTGTCCCGGAATCTCGATTTCATCGATTTTATTATACTGGAATTCTGTCAGATAATGGCTGACTAGAGCGAGTGGTTGAATACGGGGACGCGAGTCGAGCGTTCGTTCATACTTGTCTCTCCATCGTTGCAGCCGGCGGATATACTCGATATGATTGGGTTTGGAATCGAGGAAATCTTCCTCAAATTCTTTCTGCGATCGGCCCTTTGAGAAGATGGAGACTTAATCGAAGCTTTTACTTACCTTTATTGTGCCTGCCATAAGCGAGGCAAGGCGGACCAGAGTCTGTTGAGTATGAAAAGAAAGCGACCCATCGTCGTCCAGGGCGTTCATTCGTAATATATAGTTCTATATAGCGTTTGAGTTGATACATTGGCACCAATGAGAGCACGGACCGAGATTGCATCTCCAAGAAGAAGATAGATGTGTCGATATATGTCCTCTTCAGGAGGTGGTTTAAACTTTTGATGGATCTGATCTACCATCGTTTCTAGGCTCAGAATGAGCAATGGGAATGTTGTCTTCAGAACCTGTAAGACTTCATCAACGGATTCAGGAACCTGACGGGGTAATGCAGTAGTAACAGCGGCGGCGCTATCAACAGATGTTTGCCCACTCTGATTCAGTGTGCTCGTGGCGTTAGAGGATCCTTGAGTTTGAGTATTAGTAACAATATTGTTCATGTCATTGCCCTCTTTGGCCACCTGCTCATCTGATCGGCGAGCGGTGTCAAGCACCGGCTGATTGAGTGAAACAGCTCGAGCATGAGCAGCCTTTCGCATTAACTGAAGATCTTCTCGATATGTGCGGAGATGATAAAATAGCGCCTATGAGACAATCAGCATCTTCGAGTAGATTCATAAGTTTAGGGGTATACCTGGGGATAGTGCCGTGCAAGATTCACAAGTAGATAACGTGCTTGTTTAGATTCTCGATGATTTAGGGATTGGCAGAGTTGCGGCGTGAGTGTGATCCAGTACCAAAATGCTGCATCACCCTTGTAAGTGTCAAATGCTTTTGAGATAGTCAAGACATTGTCATCCAGACTGAGAAGCCAAAGAATACGATTGAGCAGGGGTCTACTCTTTCCATTCTTGTAGAGCCCAGCAGCTTGGAGATAGCTGCTGACGGCACTGGAAGCGTATGTGAGATCTGCATTTTCAGCCCCAACACCCTTGAACATGCGATCATTGAAACGGCCCCATTCTGCCCAGGCTTTTGCTTGGCTTGTGTCGAGCTGTACGGCATGGCCAAAAGCCTGGTTTGCTTCTTCATTCCGCCCAAGACGAGCATGGAACATCCCCTTGAGCGTGTAGAATTCGGCTTTCTGGCCACTTGAGAAGAACATGAGGTTTGTATTGTTGATGACGTCTAATCCTGCCTGTAAATCATTTGGCTTTTGATAATGGCAGCGAGCTTGTTCACGCAATTTCAAAAACGCTTCGGATATCTCGATGTTCGGTAGAGTATAGATTTTAGTCAGTGATGTGAAACAAACATCAAGTAGGTCATGCTTTCGAGCAACGTGAGCAAATCGATTAATGATCCAAGCTGTTTCGTGATAGCCACGAAAGCCATATGTGTTCGTATTCGCGCTGCCATTGCCATTGCCTTGACTATTGACCAAGGGCATATAGGCATTATTGATTGCATGAAAAACATTCTGCCGCCATGCAACAAGATCGCTCCACAAGTTGATATCATCTTGCACATTGGGTAAACGCTCACGCCAGGCTTGGAGAACCATTTTGAGCTCAGACGATTTCTTCTCCAAATTTTGTGCGTTTGTCTGTGAAAGGGACCCGAAGATCTGCACGGCTTCCTGTAGCTCGACGAATTGTTGGAAATGTTGAAGAAGAGGGATATGAGCAGTTGACAGGTGTATCGGAAGTCCTGCCCACTTGCGTAAGGACATCTGCATAGCATCTTCAAGGACCTTGGTGAATTCGTGGTTTTTATCAAGAGCACCTGGGTTGTTGAGTAGGGCCAGGAAAGCCTCAAAAACACGACGGCGAGGTGTAGCGATATCAGGCAGTTGTTTTACCTGCTCCTCTAAAATTTCTTTATCGTCTGCCCAGTCCTTGATCCTCCACGCGCTCTCAAGCATGAGTTCATGATTTCCTTCGCTTTTGGAGAAGTCGTATAGGATATCCCATTGTTGAAGTTTTTCGGCTGCCAAAACCCAATGATCTTCCCATAGACAATACTCTGGTTCCGAAAATGCGATATTTCCTGCCCTCGCTTTTGCTTGAGCATTCTCATAGGAAGCAGAAGCTTGTTCCCAGAAACCATGCTGTTCAAATGCCAATGCGATGTTGGTCTCTTGGTGCAAACAGCGACGCCTCCACACACCATAAAACATATCTTCGTCTGCCAATTCAGCATAAACATCAGCAAGAGAGTCGTAGACATAATCTCGGATGTTAGCTTCATCATCTTTGACCAGCTCGAGAGAGGACCCCAGAATTTCTAGTGCTATATGCCAGGCTCCAAATGTCTTTGCTAGATATTTGACGAGATGAGGAGGGAGCACTAGAGGAGGCGAGCATCCTTGTATCCCCGTCAGAAGAGTTTGGACGACATTTGGACGTAGATGGGCTTGTTTGATGTGATATTCCTTGCTCAGGAGATTAATCATGTGATTGGTGATCTCGATTTGTTCGCGCCGAGATAGACTAGACCACGCCGCAGGGAACACGGAACACCACATCTCGTGCGCGGTTTGTGGGTCAAGGAAAATTAGCCGTTGTATTGGACGGATGACACTCCGGGATTCAGGTCGCTGGATGCTGGTAGTAGGATCACTATGAACCTGGCGACGATCTGTCGTCACAGGCGCATCTGGGTCGGCAGCTCCAAGTACGAGGTGCAGAGCAAGATAGATCCAATTGTGATCGGCAAGTACATCCCAACCTTGAACACCAAAAATATATGTCAAACGTCCAAACAGCGACCTAGGAACGCTGACGTCTAACAAATCCATGAATCGTTCCCTCAATAAGGAATCCTTTGTACGGCAACCTAGAAGGAAAGCAGGCTCAAGCCTGGTGGTGAGGTCACTCCTACGAAGGGATGGCTCCGTGTAAATGTCGTAGATGAGTTCGAGGTAGGGATGGAAGAGGACTTCTCCGCGCGTCTCATAGAAAGTCATCTTTTGTATGAGACTAGCCTTCTCCTTCATTGTCGGTTGAGCCTCCTGTCGGTGCATTGCCCAAGTTCGTGCAAGATCTAACATATATCGACATAGCTGGATGCTCTTTGATTTCTCCACTAGGACGACAAGGGTACTAAGCAGCCATCGCCGCTGATCTGCAAGGTGTGCTACAGAGATTTGACATATTTCAAGGAGAAGGATAATCAAGCGGACGTTCCCTTCGGTACCATTAGCAGGAGGCGATTGGATATGGTCTTTAGCCAACTTGCTCAGGAGTCTCATAAGTGATTGACTGAATACTTCAACATGCTCTGGAGTGACAGTGACGACAGACTTCAGCATGAGTAGGATGTTTCTAGGGGTGTTACTGTTGCGAAGACCTTCTTCAATTGTTGTGTTCACAAAAGAGTGGAAGTCGGAAAATTCTGTCTGTTGATCTTCCTCCTCTTTAGGCAAAGGATCAAGTCGAATGAGATGGTCAAAAATAGGATGTAGTGCATCCTGGAGAGTATGATCATCCGTCAACAGACCTTTTCGAATGAGGTTTTGGAGAGCGGTGGCATTCGTCGTGAACCATGCATCGCTTTGTTCCGCAGTGATGACCTGGAGAACCTTTGCAGCCGCGACGGCCAGTGACAGGGCAGTATCGACCGACAAATCATTCTGAAAAGATACTTAGTAAATACTCACAAATTTGTCTGGTATTTGACGTGCCTGTTCAAGAGATCGAGAGAAATAGCGTAGCCCAACCGTGACCTCTGTCCAGCCGTTAGGGCCGACCATAGATTGTAAGAGAGAAAGTGCTCGGGGAACAAGAGCAGTTTTCGCTGCATTCTCGTGAGGGAAAGTCGCTAGTCGAACCAAATAGCTGATCATGTTCTCACGCAAAGCAATAGGAGTAACCCAAGTAGTTTCATTCTGATCCCCCCGCGAAGTTTTTACTTCCCAGTCAAATATGACTTGAAGTATTTCAATGGAAAGGGAACGCATCTCTGGTGTTGAGGATCCTGACATGCCGAGTTTGGTCAAAGAGTTTGCCATGTGCGGCACGAAGAGCGAGCGGACTGGATAAAATAATTGAGGTTGCTTGATAATCAGATGGTAGATAGCAATCATTTGAACGAGGCCTTCTTCAGCGAGTAGGCGACGGGTAGTTTTTGCCCACTGAGGGTGACCTGGCTCAGCTGAATCAGACTGGGGAAGGATGGGAGCAAGAGTAGCAAGGGCCTCCTGACGGACCAAAGGTTTGCCTTCTGAATGCGATAACCGCAACAGGCCTGTCCAAGCACGAAGGATAAATTTTTGTGGTGTAGGAAAAGCGACGAAAAATCTGGCAGCAAGCAGATATGCGGTCTGCTTGACGATAATATCATCACTATTAGTTATGTAATGCCAGGCACATTTAATGATATCCTTCTTGACATCCTCAAGGAGGTCTGCATAGCTCTTGACAAGAATCGTAGTGAGGTGAAGGAGCTCAATCTTGAATATATCGTCCGTATCTGCAAATGCCCCTGCCTCGGTAATAGGTTGCCAAATGAGCCGGTGAAGTTGACTGATAAAATCACTGTCTATCAGGCGTTCATTGTTTGATTCAGAAGACGCATATACGAGCAGCGTCGGCGTGACGATATATCGTATGAATACTCCCTTTTGGTCCCAGAGGACAGTGGAATCACCAAACCAGATCAGGAATCGAAGAAGCACATTCCGACGGAAAATACCATCTTCGCTCAAGGCTACATGTCTATAGAGAAATTGGGACACATGGATGACGTCCATACCCAAATTTCGATTGAATATGGCCACGACGTCGAAAAGGAGGTCAATACGTGGTGATCGTTCGAGGGCTTTTATGAAGATTCCAAGCAGAAGGGAATGCCGTTGGATGAGGTCTGGTGCTCCTGATTGACAATTGGAGGAGCGCCATACCTTGACAAGGGCATCAATAGCAATCTCATAATCCGATATCCAAGTGGGAGAAATCTCTGCTAAATCATGGAACAAGAGCAGGGACTGGGTAAGAAGGCTCGTATCGTTGCCCTGATTTATCAACAACGGTGTCCTTGAGGCCAGTTCACGTTCAAGGTTCGGGGCATACCGTTCGAGAAGGATGCTTCTCAAAGTACGCAGATATTGAGGTAACCTCAGATGTCGCAAAAAGAAATCAATACCTTCAGTAGGGTAGCGATCGAGATATCTCGCAAGAGGCTCAGAGAAGGGACTCCGCGTGGAAAAATGCATTTGTGCTTCAGTCTGAACAATGACATTGACGAGGTTATCAAGAAAGATATTGGCGGTGGAAGGAAGGAGATAGAAGATGTTGGCAAGTTTGACTAACTTTGAGATTCCTTCATGATCAGCCAAGGGAAGTCTCGAGGATTGCTGAAGCATCTGCGGATCTGCAACACTTCTAAAATGGTCCAAAAGTTTGTGCCCAATTTCAACCTTAAAATAATTGGTGAGCAATTCGAGAAGACGCGCAAGGCCGTCGAGACCAGGGACGGAGAGACGCTTGGGATCGGCAAGGTTCATCAGGATGGGTCGTAATCCTGTCTGCAGGAGTTCCTTTGGAAGACGACTCTGGTGGGTAAGCACCATCCTTAGACCCTCATGAGCAACGTCTTTGACTTCAGGCGAAGGTGAGTATAACGACTTGAAATAGACACCCGTAACTCTACGCCAAGGTCAATAGATTTAATATAGACTAAAATGTAGAGTTTACCGTTGTCGAGTGTGGGTCTGACGTGAAAAGAAATCGGTGATAGGCATAGCGGCTGTTAGCAACCTTATACAAGCGACACGAAGTTTGGTTATTTCAATGGTTCCTTGACGCACGCTCCCTCGGCCCAGTAGATGAATATCTTCTGCATCTGCGAGCGCAAGTGTTTCATGCAATAATCGTAAAAGCTCTTCGTTAAGCTCGACAAGGGGAGGCTCGAGACTGACACAATAACGGATTGCCTCAATCATCCCGATCTGTTTGGAAAATGGGAGTGCACGCAGTGGCTTTGTGTATATACCAGTCAGCATGCGATCACGGTGAGGCAACAACCATTCAACTGCAGGCCGACCGCTGAGCGAAACGAGATAAGTAATGCATTTCTGCGAGGCTTGGCGAACAATAGGATTAGAATTTTGTATCTCGGGAAAGAAGATTCCCATGAGGTTGATCAGCTTGTTGCGGGTAGATGGCATACCTTCGCTAGTGAAATCAAGATGAGAATTGCCAATGCGAAGGACGTCGAGGAGAATATCAATAATATCGTCGATATCACGAGGAACATCGAGGGGGAGATCTTTGAAAATATGGAGTAGGGTTCGCACAAGCTCGCCTTCACGTTCACAAATCCATCTGTAAGCTAGATCCGGGGTTTTGGTCATAAGCTTGATGCCACTGCATCCAGCACTCTTTCGTATCCACTGTTCATCGAGACAAAGGGCAGTGAAACGATTCGTCATATGATGAAGGATGGGCAAGATGTCCTGTGAAATGACATTTGGCAGGTTCTTCATAGCTACCAGGTCTTCCAAAATCACCGCAACAAGGTCCTGCATTGCTTGCGCCTGTTCGGGCTGATCCTTGGCCAAAGCGTGCGGAAGAGCATCTAGGTAGGAGTGTAGCAAACGATTAGGGCCACTTTTGGGATCACGGTTTTGTTGCTTGCGAATGGAAATCTCAAAAATAGATTTGGAGAGCTTTTGAATATATGTCTTAGCGTCTTCACTGAATTCGGGAATGAAAACAGCGTCATAAATTCCCTCCAGCGCATGAGTAAAAACTTCCTCTCCACTTCGACCTTTCACTCCCTGGGGAAAATCAGAAGATGAAAGACATGTGAAGGAGGGCATACCTCATACAGAATCGTTGAAAGACAATTCTGAAGATAATCGAAAGCATAATTACGATCAGGACTGGAAAGTTTTGTCAAGTTCTTCGAAACAAGTGTAGAGACAGGACCGAGGTCAATCTTCTCCCTCGTCCCGCCAAAGGAAATCACCATTTTTGCGGATTCAGAATGATGACGATAGGTAAGCGCAGGCTCTTTCATGAGCAAACGCCTATTGCGTCCACCAAGTTTTCCTAGAATACGGATAGTCGTGTGAGCAGCATGGTGACTTGCTGGCTGGGGTTTGAGATGGTTAAAAAGTGCTTCCATAAGCTCCCTGAGCACTGTACTAAGAGTAGGATCGAGAAAATCCGGTGTCAAATTATCAATGCACAGCTCGAGAGTGCGAAGACCTTGCGATACGAGTTCCGAGCTTCCACGTAATGCCAACGCCAGAGGCTGCATCAGATATGTGAGGTGGGGCAGTAAATGGGTCAATCGCAGAGGCACAGTAAGACAAAGCTCGACAATCATGTCACGAGCAATGCCTTCTGATGCAAGTAACTGACGATTTAGATTTTCGAGCATTTCGGGAAGCAATGGGAGAACCTCTTTGTAAAGAAGTTCAAAGCGCCCACCACCCCCGCCAATAGCACGAAAAAGAGCTCGAAGGAGGTGAAAGTAATGCGTAGGTTTTGATGCTTTGACGGCCAGAGGGAAACAATCCATCAATAACTTAGCAAGATGAGCGGCAAGGATTGGCTCGTTGAGCATCGGATATTGGGAAACAGCGGCGAATGCCATTTTGTATAACCTGATAGTAGCTGCAGCGGTCACGTCATCCTGCTCCCCCAGAAGTGATAATCGATCGACGAGATACTTGAGGACGATGGCAAGCAAGGTCGGCGACGTTTGTTCCCGGGCAAAGAGAAATTGGCAAATATTGAGTAAGAGTATACGCGTCCGAGCGCAGTCAAAGAAGAAATCAATTTTGTGAGTCCACACCTCCTGGAAAACGTGCAGATTTATCTCAAGAAGGGAATGGCCAAACCATTCCATTGCATCCGAGTAATCGGTGGTACTCCTAGGATCAGGGCGAGGCTCAGGATCGAGTAGGACCATGCACCGAATACAACCCTCGAATAATCGGAAGACATAAGTTCCATCAATCACAGGTGCGTCGCATTTTTTCAACGAGGCGAGACAAACACGAAACCCATGGATCAATGCTCTGAAAATGACGCGTGACTCTATGAGGGCATCGGAAGAAAGCTCTCTGGAATCACCTTGAAACATACCTGCAATTACATCCTCTGGTTTTTCAACTGCATAGTTCGCCCCACCAACAGGTCGGGATTTTTCTATCAGAAAGATATCTGTTGTCACCGCTATGTCGTTCTTTTGGCGATCCAGCAGTCCGGAAACTTCTTCTTGTACATTTGCCAATCCTTCCAAACGTTCCAAACATGACTCAAACATGTGAGTGAGTAATCTAGAAGCTCCTTGCGGTGTCTCTTTGATAAGGATTGCATCTGTCAAGCCGAACATCATCTTGGCAAAAAGCGTGTGGAGGCTGTTACTGAGTGCAGGGTTATGGATGAGGCAAGAATAGTAATTCACAACATTATTTAACTGGGTGGGAGTGAGATCATTCCGCAAGTGATGGACTAGATCGGTTACAGAACTATAGACGGCAACACTGTTGGAGAGAATTAGTCGAGCATTTATCAACAAAGATTGCACAATCACCGTAGCATTTCTTTGCTGGCTATGCCGGTCCCGAGTAACACACGCTCATCGAGGAGCTTGTCTAAGTGACCAAACAACACACGACGATGATTTGTACTCATAAGATGGCGGAAAACAACCATAAGTTCCTGATTTAAGGTGAATTTTGAGCATCAAACTATCAAAACGCATTACAGACTTTTCTGAGAGCAATGCCATTGCTCGGGCAGTCTCTAAGCAAACGCAGCGCACTTAGTATGAGATTTTCAACATAGGTTTCTGACTGTTCTCCAGAGAAACGCATGTTATAAGCGAGATATGATAACATCTATATAACATTTTCAATATACGACACTGACCTATGGAGCGTACACATGCCTTGATCTGAGAGTGAATAAACTCACTATACGCCCCTGCATTCTTGACCGTAGGCGACATCCCAGCCCATATTCTCCCCGTGACCTCAAAGTCAGTGCGAGCTTTGTGTTGTGCGGGAGATTCCAATGCTAAGACTTCTATTGCATGAGGAATTGTAGTCTGCATTGCAGGGGACGCCAGCTGTTTGTGAATTTGGGACATAATGACGATGACCATACCCATTTCCCCAAGAACTTTGAAGCTGCGAATACTGAACAACACATTAGCAGGATCAAGGACAGAAGAATCCTCAGAGAGTGTCTCCTCTACTAAAACTTTCATGTTGGCAAAAATTTGCAGAAATACGGCAACAAATTCGTCCAGACTTTCTCCAGTTAGCATGCGATACGCCCGAATAATATCGACGAGTAGCTTGCAAGCCGTAGTACCATTCTCTTCATTATCATGACGTATGAGGTGTAGCATACAGCTGTATATGGGATGTGCATGAGGCCGAAGGCCTTCAGTCATTGGAAGCCGACTCAGTATCTCCAGCAGTACGCGACGGAACGCATATTCTGGTGTATCTTTCGAAAATGCCGATTCTCCGGAGCGAAGCAACTCGAGAAGAGCAGGTATAAGATAAGGGTATGCCCGTGCAGACTCTGTATCTCGAACAGTGTCAAGAATCTCCCTGATTTCCGAGGCAACCGTGTGTTTGGTACGGAGATCTATAGTTACAGTGAGTAAAGCAGTGAGGGAGAGAAGGATGGTGTAGACCAATGTTTGGGTCAGCAATTCGAGCGACGCGTTGTTCAAGGTCTGATGTTGACGAGAGATGTTGGACGATCTCCATAGGAGCTGGACCTGGCAAAACCATACAGGTGGGAGACTCACAAAATTGGCATTGCAAATGCCTGCCTTAATCCACACTTTTTGCGTTCACGTGACACTGGCAACTGAACAATCTACATAAACCACCTCAAGGAACCTACGGAATGGATATAGAATCATTGTTTAGTGTGAGTAATTCGATTTTGAGCTCTTGCATTCTCTTATTTGCAGCAGGCATCAAATTTTCCGCTTGGGAGTTTCAAGCGTAAAATACCTGATAATCCGACGCCAGAAATGTTGAAACGAATAAAGATGAATACCCTTCCAGCCCTCCGGCCCCCAAATGAGAAAAGAAAGAGGAATACAAGCGTAGCTGAAGACGAAGAGGACGCTGATTTTGCGCCAGGAGGCGATGCTGATTATCTTGTGGATGAGGATGAGGAAGGGCGATTCTATGGAGGTGGTCTTACACAGGAGCAGAAACAAATATTGAACATCTTTGACTCAGCAGCAGGAGAAGGGCCCCCCGAAGATGTAAGCAATACATTTTTCTCGCGTAACTCCAGCCCGACTGCTCTCCCAGCTGGAGGGATTATCAGTCACCTCGATCCGCCGTCTGTTGCTTCGATTTGAACGTGCAGTCAATAAGAACACAGAACAACGATCCAAATACCCTGATGAACCCACTAAGTACACTTTTTGGGTCTTCAACTTTAGTACGAAACTCACGCACCTCAGGTTCATTGACTCCGAAGCGGACTTAGACCTTGCAATCAAGAGCTTGCTACCATTATCCCAAATACTATCCATTGCATACCCTGAACTTGTCAAAAGTAGCACTCTGAACCGCTTGATTGGTCTGCTAAGCCATGAAAATATGGACATTGTCATTGATGTTGTTGAGCTCATTCATGAATTGACAGACGAGGACGCGAATGCAGACGAGGAACAGGATGAAACAGGAAAGGCAGAAGAATCTCTCAAGCTTCTGGTGGACAATCTTGTAAGGTCCTCTGGATTCAAAGCTGACTCACATTAACCCCACTTCAAGATTGCAAACTCGATCTTTGACCTGCTAATAGACAACTTAGAACGTGTGAACGAAACCGAAGAATCAGATCGCCAGGGTTTATTCCACATTTTGGGTATGCTCTGAACAAAATGTTCCAAGTTCAACTTGACGTGAGCATGTATTCAGGAATCTTCGAGAACCTTGTTGGTCTCAATCCTGACCTCGCTACTGTACTCGCTTCTAACTCGAGACTGTTTCCTTGGCTCCTCAATCGGATACAAGTGAAAGTCCACGACGAGAACCGTGGCTATGCTGCTGAATTGTTGTCAATCCTGCTGCAGAATAACTCGGAAAATCGTTTGCAATTCGGCCAGAAAGACGGAGTGGAGACTGTACTCAAGGTCCTTTCAGTACGTCCAAGTCAATGAATATTCAAGTAACCCTTATATATATTGTTTTTAGCAATTCCGCAGGCGAGACCCAGTCGATGCAGACGAGACAGAGTTCATGGAGAACGTCTTCGACGCCCTCTGCTCAACCTCGAGTGAGGCATCGATCAAGAAACTCTTTCTGGAATCTGAAGGACCTGATCTCATGGTGCTCATGATGAAGTTTGTATCTTTATTGTCCTTTTCATCATGTTCCAACATCTCCTATAGAGAAAAAATGCAGTCTCGTTCTAGGTCAATCAAGACTTTGGATTACGCCATGTCTGGTCTGGGTGGCTCTGCGATCTGCATCGCCTTTGTTGAAGTATTAGGTTTGAAAACACTATTCTCTGCCTTTATGGGTAAGGTGAGTGTACGTACATGGATATCTGGAGTACCTTAGCTCGTCTTGCGTGAAACAGACACAAAAGAAGAATGTCTCTGCCCCTCCATCAGAAGATTTATCGCACATCCTGGGTATTATCTCTTCCTTACTCACGAACCTGCCTTCCGATTCACCTGAGCGTATCCGCTTACTGGCGAAGTTTGTGGAAAACGATTACGAGAAGGTGGATAAGCTATTAGATATCCGCGATTCCGCACATACAAGGCTCAAAGTGACTGATAAGGAGGTTGAAACGGACAAAAAGGTTCGGTGGTGATCATCTCTTCTGATCTTTGCAGTAAACCCGACTTCATCTTAGGAGATGATAGTAAAAGGGGAAGTTGTCACTGATGAACACCGAGATCTCTGGTATCTGCGCCAATTGGATGGCGGGCTTTTCACACTACAGACTGTTGACTATATTCTGGGTTGGATCATAATGGACGATGATGGAGTAAGTATAACTTATTGTTCTCAAGAGATTTGGCTTAACAGACTGTCAGATCCGAACCCATGCAGTACAGATGTTGAACCGCAAAGACCAAGGTCTTCAGAGCATTGTACAAACCCTTCAGATCTATCATGACAACGCGATAGAGCACGATGATCCCACCAATGAAGAGCCCTTACAAAAACAAATTCTCAGTAGTCTGATCGAAGCCTTAGATTCTTAATAATATTCAAAACGACAATATACACTGTGGAACAGTCCCTATGGTGACAAGAATGCCAATGAAGAAGATATCATCATGCTGAGCGCACCTCCGGTGCGCTGGAGCTCAGCTTGAAATCGAAGCTCGACCATGACCTTCTTATGTAGTCGTACGAATAACGAGTCGATCAGGTCTGCCTGTCCAATCACTGGCTGATATATTTCTGTGGGCATTATTAGAATCAGTGGCATAGAGAATATATATATGGACTCACCAATGAGCAATCTGGCAACATCGCAGACTAATTCTCCAAAACGTGGATCAGTCACGTATTTTACGAGGAGTCTGAGAATTGGTTCGAGCAATACATCATCACGACCTGAAAGAGCGATCTTCAAACCATCTCGGTGTATCAATTCCTGTACTAGAGAAAAGGTTATGACTGGTGGAACATTCTATCCATAAATTAGAGAACTGGTCAACTCGAGAAGGGAAGCTGTAGCTACCTTCCTAAGCACGGCGTCAAGAGCTGCAGAGTATCTGAAAGATTTGAGCAGCCGATCATAATCTCTGAGAC
>Ga0153987_1000197_pt1 | contig 21930 bp, 24 predicted proteins | sample TSNC071MetaG_FD_102279 | JGI IMG/M metagenome (GOLD analysis project Ga0153987, IMG submission 102279) | Attine ant fungus gardens microbial communities from North Carolina, USA - TSNC071 MetaG | ecosystem: Host-associated > Fungi > Mycelium > Unclassified | place: USA: North Carolina, William B...
GGTCATAGCATGGATAAGTCTAAGGGATCAAGTTATAAACACTTACTACTTGCATGTTGTCTTCGAAGTATCTTCTGACAGCTGCCCGCAAAACTTTGGGAGCTTCCAATAGAGTACCTTGTATGGTTGGACTATCAGAATATGGAGCAAGCAGCGCCGCACCCCACGAGCCTAGGGCACCTGGAACCGACATAGGATTGTGCTGTAACAAGACCGCAAACTAGAATTACCGTCCGCAAATAACTTCACAGCCCGCAATGTGAGCCGAGCCTGTCTTCCGTAATTAATAAAACGAGGGACGCCATGATTCCATTCCCCACTAATGTAGCTTGTGATCTCCGATTCTGAGCCATTCTTTGGCAACACAACACCACCCATGAGGTAGAGGCGCAGCTATCAAAGTTTCAAAGAAAGAAAAAAGTTCTGTACTTGAGACTTGACCCACAGGAATTGTACCCTCTTCTGCTTTCCTGTCAAAAGTAAGACTCGCCCTGAGACAAAAATCTGATTACGACGGACTTTTTGAAAAATGAGATCATGGACAATTTTGTATCAGCATCGTGAATGCTTGTTAGCCCAAACTTCAATGCAGTGGTGATAGTGGTCTCGAAAAATTCTTCCATCTGTTGATCACTCCATGCTGGTGATGGAATAAAATCCATTGCGTTGTCGACAAAAATCCCTGAGACTTGTCTGAGCCATTCCGTATACAGGCTACGCAACGACTTACCGGTTGGCTTGCCATAAACGTCTCTAATAATTTGACCACCAGTTACTTCGCTGTCTTCCGGCAAAGTATTCATGATATCCAGCACACGAGGAGAAACCCAGCGAGCGTGCCCATCAACTCGCGTCAGTGAAATTGGTCGACCTTTGAGCAGGGGATCCTGGTTGAGATCTTCCTGTGATACATCTTCAGTTTTATGGTTTGGAATATTCGGTCAGTTGTGACCTACGGCTGTCGGAAATTTTTTGCTTTCCCATTTTGTTTGGTCCCAGCCCATGCCCTCTATCCAACGATCGGAATCATTGAGCACGTTGGGGTGACTTTGAATGTACTGTTTGATACGCTCAATGACCTCTGGAAGATTGTGTGTGTGGCAGAGCTCTTAGACAAGATCAGGATGCCTACCTTGTACGGAGGCTGTACCTGTCAATGGAAGCTGCATCATCCATCCATATTCAAGGACGTGAGCGTGAGCGTCTATCAGTATAGACTTTGAGTCACTGGGTGTACGCACGGCGAGAATACGTACCAGTGAGCCCAGGCACAATGATATCGGCAGCCTCGACAAAGGAGATAAAAGGTCGCTGAATCTTGAGACTCCAGTTTGAGAAAGGTACAGGGATTGACATTAACGCGACCTTGTCTTTCGGTTCAAGGTAGCCTCAACAGGGATGACATGATGATGTGTTCTACAATATGACATACTATAGGCACCAATGCGAGATATTCGGTCATTCCGGATGGTCATACAATGAGCACGAGGCTGGGCATCGTCCACTGTATATATTTGTTCGTGGTGAGTACAAAGCGTGTACTCCGTCAGTACGCGGACAGAGTAATGAACTACAAAAGCCGAGACGGCGACAAAAAGAAGAATCAGGTTCGGACGAAGTACTCGCTGTTTTGTAGAGGATGAAATGTCGCCTGGTTTTTTCGAATCCATGATGCACTATGTTGGAGTATGGTCCAACCTTTTGTGCTTTTGTGATACATTGCTGTCATTCCACTTCTCATCGTTCCACTACACCTGATTACCTAATTAATAGTATATATGTAGTTAGGTTTTTTGTCACACCTCAGTCGTCTACTTGAGACGTCTGAGCTACATTTTACTTCACACTAAATTGGGAAATCTGATTTTCTGACATCCAACATGACATCCTGTGGCGATCCCAATGATGAAGGCCAGGCTTTAATGATCAGTGCGTCTTGATATACAATGCTTACAATCTATTTATCTGCCTATCAGGGCGCCAGAAATACGATCGGTCCAAAGCATGTGTGAAATGTAAGCTCAAGGCAGGAAATATTGTCATTCGATATGCAGTTTATTGCAAGTACGCTGAATCTGTCTCTTTCATCTCATGTTCTAACAATCAATTACAGGGAATGCTTCTTTCCGCTCATCTCTCTTCGTTTCCGACGTGCCCTGGAACCTCATGTCAACTCTACCCCACAGCTGCATCGCCGAAAGGGTCTGAAAGCTTCAGGGAATCTACTCGTCGGTTTCTCTGGTGGATTAGGTTCGTCTGTGCTCCTAGATCTAGTGCACAAGACATACCTTACCCTCCGCGGAAGACAAGAAGGGGATCAAAATCCGAATGGCAGTTGTCCATGGCCCGAGATATTCGTCGCAACCGTAGACATATCTGGAGCCCTGACCCCTGTGTGTGTTTCTCGTTTTCTCCTCCTTCTCCTCTTTTCATCTCATTTCGTAGGCACCACCTAGAGACTCCGACTTGCAAAGAGACGTTGAGGGCTATAGTTCTCAGTTTAAGCGTATATCTCTCAAGCTTGAGGATGCATTTGATCAGCAATGGTGGAAAGGGGCTGGAATCTTCGGGTCATATCAAAGCAGAGGTCTCAACATCCTCAATGAAGGTACTATTCGCTATCTCGTCATTTGCATGATCGTACTGCTCATTGCAAGGTAGAAATCTTTTTAAACAAGCTCTCGGATGACTCATCTTCACCTGCTGATTCTCTCCAAACTTATATCTCCTCCCTACCGACGCCAACCGCTGTGTCGAATGCGATCCAGAACTTGATTCGCATGCTACTGCTTTATAGTGCAGCTTCGAGAAGTTGCTCGCATCTGCTCCTCGGTACCACGTTGACGGCACTCTCAATATCATTGATATCATCCATATCAAAGGGTGGTGGTTACTCCGTTAGAGAAGAGGCTCGCGAAGAATGGTCATACAGGCAGGATACCGAGGCAAGCGATCAAATTGTCAGGGTGATACGCCCCCTGTGTGACATAGGCTTAAAAGAGTGCGCTTTCTGGGCTTGGTGGAATAAATTGAAAATTGCAAGGAAACATAGATATTCGGGTGGCCGACAGGATATTGCCGCTCTTACACGAGGTGTGTATTAGAATCCTATAAGCACTATCCTCTTACCAATGATCCTTAGATTTTATCATAGGACTGGAAAAGGACTATCCTTCGACAGTCTCAACCATTGTGAGAACCTGTAACAAACTTACAACGAAGGAAGACAGCGACACAAGATGTCTGATTTGTCAAAGGTAGGCATTGACTACTCACTTTCCTTGTCCTCGTTTGATATGTCTTGTTCCAATTTCAGGCCAGTCCAGGCCGGGATACAGGAATGGAAGAATAAAATTTCAATTCGATCGTATCCTGATTCCAAAGCAGAAGACGGATCACCACTCCATGTCCGTCGCCCAGAGATCCAAAACCTCGAGAGTTCTGATACAATAACGTCAAGACTTTGTTATGCATGCCATACAACTTGGACGAGTAAGAATATCCGTGATAGAGCCGTTAGAGGAATGAACATACCTGTCCCCATTTGGGCTAGCGTACATTCGATGAATGGGGACGTCTGGGCTAGAAAGAGGGTAGATGCTCAGGGTATGCAGGCCATCATTGGTGACTCCCTTTTGGATTCATTTTGATGATGTATGATTCACTCTTATATGGTCAACGAATCACATTGCGTTAGCAGGGGGCTGAGACTACGGGATTATAGAACCGAAACGAGAATAATGCATTCGAACTCACGTAAGATCTTCAGGACGTCCTTGACTGTGAATACTTTAAGTTTGATCTTTGCAAATTCGACTGATGCTCCAGGTTGCTTGAAGACTTGCTCTCCCGATTATCTACTCAGCACTGTGTCACAGTCCATTAATGCATCCCCAGCACTCGAGGCAGCTAGCCCTTGACACTATCTGAACGAACAAGTACTGCCATCATAGCATCTGTGCATTGCTTTTTGGCCAGACTTATTCTCCTGCTTAACTGTCGAAATCAGGTTTCAATATAACATCGGCCCTCTAAACGACCATCCTTTCTGTGTCTCTTGCTGCAGAGATCAACACTGTCATTACAATTCTTTTTTCCAGCATTAATCTATCCTGCAGATCACAAAAACCGACAGTATACGTTTATTATCAATTCCGACGAGAATCATTCAACTGGGGCCCGACCACAATTTTATTCAAGTTGCCATCTAAAACAAAGGGCGAGTCCGCGGAGTGCCTATCGTACAACTCCTCGGCTAAGCTGACGTATCACCATACTCAGCGATACCGCATCTTCACTGTAAAGGCCTTCAGAAACCTCTGTGGCACTGACATTTTCAAACTCTGCAACTCGCCAACTGCCTGCTTTCGTTGTTCTTCCAACTCGTCGTGTTGCCGCTGCAGTATTCCTGCAATTTCCTCGTTAGTCCCGGATCGCTTGATTTGCTTTTCCAATTTCCGTATCAATGATCTCCGTTTCTTATCAAGTTCGTCAAGTTTGCTGTACAGCTCCTGCCCAGCATCAGTTTTGCTCAATGACTTTTGTTGTTTGACCGTTTCTTTTTGCAGCTGAATGGCTTTGAGCCGCTCTTTTGAAGTATCCAAGAACCGGTCAAGGATTTTCCAGGCAGAGTCTACGTTGTTGAGGTAGCGTATAGCTTCGGAGCCCTGACTGATCATCGGATACCAATAATGGGTTTTGAGTTCCTCCTCGCGCAACTTCCCTATCTCTTCACTGTCCAGATCATCCCACATGGTTGTCATCATCAATACTCGAGTGAATGCTTGCGGTCCGCAGATCTTTTCGAAGACTTCCAAATTCCTCAAAGGAGTACCGGCCATCCGATTATCGGTAATTCTGTGTAGGTACAAGATACCATCAAGGAGGATGTTTTTGTATCCCCTGTTTACGAAGAAATTATTCTCGATGCAGTGAGTTGTTGTTCTGAAACTCACACTTGTTTAATCCATTCGGAAATCATCTGTAGAATCTCATAATCGGACTTGTAAGTGTCATCGAAACCAGGCGTGTCCACAAGTACAATGTCAATGTCTTCATCAGGCACGCGCACCCGAACAGCTTTGATTTCACTGGTGTATGACATTAAATCATGTCCCACTCCTTGATCTGTATCAGCCACCATGCTAATAAACTTCATCGCAATTCAGTCGGATCCTGTGGATCACGAAGGATGACTCACTGAACTTTTTCCTGAGCCTGTTGGGCCCATCAACCTGACATTTGTTTGATTATCATCGTAGCCACTTTGATCCTAAACTTACACGATTACGGTATCGGTCTCCCTCAACTCCTCTGTCTTGACAGACCGTGTCTCCTTCTTAAGACGCCGCCATCCTTTTTTAGAGATTGGGTGAACAGCATCTGCCCCTGACGAGGTGCCGGTGGGCGTCTATGCCAACAACCTGTTGATTCTGGTGCATTCAAAAAATGAAAAGACTACTGACCAGCTTTTCCCTCTTGAAAAAAAATTTAGGGTAAAAACTGGGCAGGTGAGTGACCTCTAGTTCAGGCATCTCCCCAGGTCCGAAGAATAAACACGACATACAATCTCCTGGAACTGTTTTCTTCGCTCGAATTATTGCCTAATGATACTCGCAGATTCAGCAAGGTTTTCATGAGACTCAATGACAACGAGTGCAGACCTTTTACAACGAAAAATCTATCTATTGAAGAAGAATTAGGATTTATTTGCGTCAGTTTCTCGCAGGATACACTATGTCTGACTTCGATTTGGAGAGATGGTACATGGAGACAAACTATGCTTACGAATGCTGTTGATTCGAAGGTTCATTGCTAATGACTCTGGAGAGATCAGTGGCAACAGAGATACTACAAATTAATCATGGGATAGCAAGATAGGAAGAGACTCACGGTTGAGAGAAGCCTTTATGTGAGTTATTGCTACTAGCGGAGCCACCGTTAGCGATGGATAACGAGGTCGGGGTTGATCGTGGCTCTGAACGGGACATGAGAGCTGGGATACGTCAATGTGAAGGGGAAAGGACACAAAAGAGGACATCGTTATACTGAACCAATGAATGGGGCTTAGATGCTCAGATTGCCCTATTTTAGTTTTCTCCAGTGACAGATCTGATTCTAATCTTAGGAAAAGGCCAGCCTGTCTCCTCACCGAACACACGGGGAGCACGATGTGTTTGCTCTGCCTGGGTTTTGGGTCAGCAGTCTAGTTCTCTAGATAGAAATCCGCCCTATCACATCTTAAGCCTAAAGCTCTTGACGCTAGTCCTCTCATAACTATGGGAGCTGCCATATCCAGGATCCTCCAAGTCGACGATATAAAACAAGGTGATATCATCATCGCGTGCGTGGTGCAATGTTTATCGTCGGCTGTGTCGTAGTAATGACAAAATGATAGCGTCGTTGGACTGTCTGGAGCAGGTAAAAGTACTGTGAGTCTACAAAAATTGCTGATCTTTGTTGCTGAAGAGAATTGATAGTTCATCAACACAGCTGCAGGACAAGACATTCTGCCTGTGAATCATGGGCTGAAGCCAGCAAAGAGTGATGTGCGGCATGTTGAATGTTCAAATTGCGAACACTATGGAAATCGTCGTATAGTCTTTGCGGATACACCAGCCTTCGATTCTGAACGCGATGAGCAAGAAGTCGAGAGAAAACTGGAGAAATGGTTGAAAAAGTCGTAAGCCAACGTCGTGATAACCTTTGATCACGAAACTTAACAAGCCTTCAGCTTCTCAAAAAAAGCCAAACTCTCTGGGATATTATATCTTCATCGAATTACGGATCCAAAACTCACAGATCCTCCTGGTCGACATCTAGCTTTGTTGAAATCTCTTTGTGAAGAGTCTGCTGGAGGATTTCCGAACCGAGTGATGATGGTCACGACGATGTGGTGTAATATGCGCGGACCTCTGATCGGTAAGGAACGGGAGGCAGAACTTCAGAGAGTCTGGGATAAACTCCCAAAAGGAAGCGCTCCGCCAAAAGTTCACCGGTTTGAGGATTCATCTGAAAGCGCATGGTCGATTGTTTTTGCCTTGCTGGGAAGCGAAATTGATGAATTTGAAAGCGATACAAGAAGGCAGTAGGGGAGGACAGGGCATCTTTCTTGTCCTATATTCAGCGAAGACATACATCGCAACGATACAGCTGCGAGTCGGTCTTGCCTCGTTGGTCGTCAGCAATTCCAGGTCACTGTATGAATTGGATAAATAATGTATATATGCAGAGAAGCTCATCCGCCGAGATATGTACCCCATGTATCTGGTTTTCCTACAGGGAATTGAAAGTTGAACGTCTCTTCGAGCGTGTGACTTCCCCACATTGCTGGTTTATCAATAGCCAGGCCAAACATGAACTTAATAGAAAATTGCTGTTGATTTGCAGGAAATGAGATCTTTTTGGATAAAAAAAATGTTGATTACCTATATTATTTGCAAGATCAGATGTGATTCACAGATGCTTCATTCTACTCCGAAGACAAAGGAGTGTTAGCACTGTTGCCGCTCAACGACCCTCTCTTGATGTTCTCCGGACCTTTAAAAGATCAAGAAAACCACACGGCTTTACGTTTATCTTGTGAAGCAAACAACGATCTCAGTCTCTGTATCAGCCCAACAACCTAAGAAATCTGGGTTAGCGCTGCTTTGAATGTCCCGCATCGTTACGGAAAATGCACATCCTCGTCATTCCAGAGCGCTCCTTATATTAATTCGCTTCTCAGTTTGAGAAGTACACAAGTGACTCTTCTGGACAGAATCTTCCGAAAATATCTGGGTCATTAGGTGATCGAGAATTGGGCCATATAGTGACCATGATCTGCAGATCTTCATTGTTTTCGCGAAAAACCTGTTTTGGATTGCAATGTAACATTTCCTTGCATTATTCTGTCTATCAATGGTCTTGGGCTTTGGATCTCAGCCAGCATATATCATCCAGCAAACATCATCCATCGATATCTGGGCCCTCATCGTGAGTTTTGGGCTTTTGTGTCCGCTCTTATCCATATTGTATGTTTTCTCATCTACTGGGTCGGGGCCAATTCATAAATATCCATCTTTCATCCTCAATTTACCCCAGAAGTTCCAACGGACCTTCATCACTATCACTTCCCAGGTAGGATACAACAGACAACAGACAACAGGCGTCACAGGGGCCATGTGCTCCAGCATGTCTACCATGCCTTAAACTCATTGCAAGAATACTCCATGCAACTCAAGACTTGACATGCCCCTTCCTTTCGAGATGGCATCGCCCCTCAATGTTAGTATTCAAGCAACAGCTGCACCGGATTCTACCAGAAGAACCCCCGACCAACGATCAAAATCTTCGGTTGACATGCTGGTTGCACCCGCCTTGGTCACTGCCGTTAGCCAGTCATCAGAGAAGACAATCAACAGTTTTTATACTGCACAGTCCCTGCCTTCTCCCTACATTGAAACTCCTCTTCCGACTCCTGGAAATGTTGGCTTCAGTGATCTTTCGCAAGACATCCCGCTAGTCGCGTACGTAGTGAATCCGATTCTTAGGAAAGGTAATAACCAAGAGCCACATTAGAGTTATGGGTCTTACAGGGGCAGGGAAGAGTACAGTAACACCTTTTTTTTAGTATATGATGAGTTTCAACTGAATTCTTACTCAGTTTATCAAGGTTGCGACAGGTTCAGATGAGGTACAGGTTGGCAACAGTCTGGAATCATGCACTCGAGCGAGTAAGGTTGTGCGTTGTCGAAACCCATTCCACGATATTGATGTCTCGCTCATTGACACCCCTGGTTTCGATGACACTTTCCGAACTGATATGGAGATTTTGCGAGGGATAGCGGATTGGTTGGAGAAGACGTTAGTCATCCTTCCATTCAGCCGATTCTTGATCACAAAAACATGCAACAGGTATCAGAAGGGCATTCAATTATCCGGTATCTTGTATTTACACCGGATAACTGATAATCGAGTGCCCAATAGCTTCCTCCGTAACATTGAACTATTGCGAAGACTCTGTGGCGATGACGCCTTCTCAAACATCCGATTTGTCACTACCAATTGGGATTTGTTGACTGATCAGGGCGAAGGAGAGAGGGAGGAGGAGGAGCTATGCGGCATGTATTGGAACCATTTCATCGAGGGCGGATCACAGGTATTTCGATTTCAGAACACACATTCGTCGGCTTGGAAGATAATAAATTCCTTGCCTATGGAAGGCAAGGCTACGTTAATTCAAAAGGAAATGGTAGATCAACTCAAACCTCTATCACAAACTACGGCGGGGGAATCGTTGTTCACTTGGGCATCCAAGGCGCTCAGGGAATTCATAGAATCTCTTATCAGAATCTTCATGTCCTCAATTCCTTCTCGCGACAAATCGCAGAACGAGTCTCACGAGATGCGCGTGAAGGAAGAACCATGCAGAATTGAACGATTCCGGTCACATGGGTCCCGACTCAGATCATGGTCAGATTCGATCCGTTCCCTCAATCCTTCCAACAAATCAACGGAGTCTTTGGACTCTGACATCTCTCACTCGCTTTTGCGGTCCCGTATCCGCCAAAGAGTGGATGGAAGTCTTTCCCTTTCACAACGGCGTAAGCAAGAACCTAAAGTAACGCGCACCATGACTGACTCACACATTACTCACTTCAATCCAGTCCACTTGGGGTCTGCCACCCTCCATGATATTCCAGACATAGATTCCCTGTTCGAGATGGCCATCGAAGCAGACCCTACTGCGACGGTGACTTTGACAGGTACAATTCAGGCACTGATACTTGCCCGTGCAACTGCCGCTAGCTTGTCTATACCGGGCCTCACGTCCGCTGTGAGATCTGCTCTACGCGTGGCTGAGCTACTGAATGTCAGTGGTTGGATAGTATCCTCGAAAAATCAGGTTGCCTAACCAACATGCAGGAAATGCGCGCTGCAGATTACACTCTCATTGTGCTCATAATTAATATTGGTCGTTTTGTCAAGACCATTTGCTCTCAAGATCAGTCGATCAGAACCTATCCGCAGCCTATGATCGATGCAGTTGAGCAATTCATTGCGTACGTTTTCCGCCAATCTTTTCCAACCTTTTGGCTCCTGACCGGAATTAGTCAATTGCATAAGATTGAGAATGTCGCTCGAAGGCTAGGGAAGAAGAAATGGCTGCGTCGTTGTCTATTAGAACCAGAAGACCGGCGCATCATCATAGATTGTAATGATGCTATCAAACTTGCGCTTCATTCATTAGGAGTGGGTCCGACTCAGTTCTGGCTCATCTGGGTCCTCAATCACCCTTTTGAATAGATACGAGTTGGAATGACTATAGCTGCTCAAAACGAAGATATCTCGCTGAGGTTAAATGAATTACAGGGGCTTGTGACTCAGATGCTTAGCGTAGGTCAACTTCATCAGCTATTCGAAGCACTAAGGTTTACGACTACCCAGAGTTACGAACAAACGGGATGCAGGGCTGTCTAGGAATAAACCAGACGCCGGCATGAGCCTATCTTTTCCCGACCATATTTCATGAGCATACTCCCGGTTAGATATGATAGCTTGAACGATTGTATCACACCGCGCGGAAAATTTACCATTATACTCCAGCTTGTGAGCAAGTTCTTTGGAACGAATCATGGCAGTCGATATACACTCACATCGTTGTCTTACAATGAGCAAGCCAGTGCTATGATAAGACACATTTTGGCTGCTGTTTGCATTCAAGGCTGACCGGAGTATTGGTCTATGAAATGTAAAGTTAAATTCTGGTGTTAGTAAAATGAAATCATGATCGTGGAAATGCATGTGAGAATTTGGATCACTTATGTTTTTGTCCTCAACATGGCGCGCGAGCAGAATTCTGGGTTCTACAACGAAACAAATTCCGACAATTTTACACTGTCGTTATTATGCAGCTGAAGCGGACCCAGACTTTAAGCCCAAACCCAAAGCCAGCACTTCTTTACGACGGTCTGCTTCCGCTTCGCTTCCCATTCGCACCAATCCTACACCCACTCGAAGTGAAATTCAGACTGTGGTCACTCTTGCAACTGCCAAGCGTTATGTCCTTTCTCGTCTCCGAACTCATCCCGAGCTGCTGGCTCGGTCGCAGACCCTTCATGAGTCGTGGTGGGTCCCCAAATGGTCGGGGAAGGGAGGACGGGAGGGGGAGATATTCCTTTTTCCCAATGGAAGTTATGTCTGCTGGGGACTTGGAGAAGAAGATGCATTAGACTTCAAGGCACAAGTGATTGACAGAGCACCTGGCATGCAAGTCGCACCAATGCGCGAGGCAGAGGATGAAGAACTGGAATTTGTGGTTGACTCCAGCGAGTTTGTACCTTCGTGCCCTAGCTTCCATGCAGCTAACTCATCTACCCTATTCACAGGAAAACCCGTCTTCAAGGGGATTTAATCATCCTTGGGCAAGTCTCTCCACTCAGTGAACCTTCATTGCTTCCTTCCAAACTTCCGCCTATGGTCTTTCCAATGGAAACTCTTCTCGCACGCTATGCGTATTCCCAGGCGCTTTCACGTTCAACTGCATTATCAGCCCTCGAGGTGTCCCTAGACGATTATCTGACGTCTATGGCTTTACTACCCAACTCCCTGGAACAGACCGGAAAGCCGGGGATGGGTCGAACGCAACTGATCAAAAAACTTGGACAGCTCATGAAGTTTAGGCAAGGATTGAAACTCAACAGGGAAAATTTCAGTGACGTCCCCGATTTTTACTGGGGTGAACCAGGGCTGGAAAGTGAGTCTTCACCCCGCTCGTTTGACTGCTAAATGACACATTCAAAGAGTACTTTGAATCATTAAGTGATGCACTGGAAGTAAGAGTGCGGACTGCGTCTGTCAATGACAAGATCACTTATGCGGCAGAGGTAAGATTGAGGCTTTCTTTTGTTTCGACGTCTACCAACCGATTGGACAGGCCCAGTCTGTCCTTCGACAATTACTTACAGAGGTATGAGCGCAGGATTGGTTTTGACGTATGTGTAGCTCATTTATCGATTTAGTCTTCAACTCACCGAATGGAACTGGTTATCATCGCACTCATTGCTGTCGAGGTCACCATTGTGAGCATTTATGTATCACTTCCAGCGGATATTAATGATTGCTTGATAGGCTCTCATTCGTGATGGCCCAGAGCTCTGGCACATGTTTTCTGGAAAGGAATCACAAGACAGGCATCCTGTATCATCCTAGACTGCTTATCATCCTCCTACCAACTCTCTTCAACATATATCATCTATCATGATCATTTCCATAGATATACGCCTGTCTTAAAATGCGGGAATGCCATTCGCAATATCAGAACTTAGCTGAGGGTTCGAGATGATAGGGAGTTGTCCGGGGAAACTGGCATCGAGCAAGTCAGCCACCATCCTAAGGGAAATCAGACTATTATGCTTTTTTAAATCAACAGCATTACACACCTGCCAAACACTGTAGTGCCATTGACGTTGAGATCTATCGTCATCAACATAGATATTCGAAAAGTACGACTATCTTGATCACTTACGTGTGTCATCGTCAGGCGTCCTGTTCAATCTGTGAGCGGCGTCGGGTCCGATGGCTTCAACCTATTACCAGAGAATAAGAACATGGATCAGACATCACTACCATCCCCTTACATATTTGATCGAAGCAGCATGTAAATCCAAAAGGTGGGTCTGTTGCTGCTGAGAAATTAAAATCGTCTCTAAAAACCAGTACAATGGTTAACCTGAAAGAGAGAGACACACAGACATCAAGTTCGGCATATGCTTACCATCCGCCCAAGGTCCCAAAGTATTTGCAATTGTTCCATCCGAGTTAAAGTCCCTCCTCGTCAAACTTGTCACCAACACAGGTTCAGCCCCCAAATCTCGAATCTCCCTTACCATCTCAGTCAAATTGGCACCCATAGATTCAGGAGGTGCTATTTTTTGATCATTATGGCCAAATTGAATCGTCACCAATGTGCGTCGTCCCTTTGCCAATTCCCACGAATAGCAGCGATGGAAATATCCCAGAAACTACGAGTGCAAGGGCATGCGGATATCGATTTGAGCACCGGAGGGGTATTTGCACAAGAAACAGAAATTGACTTACCCATCCGCTACAAAACTTCCTGTGGTAGCTCCGTTATGGGCCGTATTGATACAAGGCGTTCCCGCCGCAACGGATGCGATATTTCCTGTAATGGAAGAGCCGCAGAGCCCGTTACCCCAGCCTCCGCTATTGGGTGTAGTCCTGTGAAAGGTTCCAGGCTAATACTTTCATAGATCGCACCAATATCCACATACCCGTTTGCCGTGGTACTGTCGCCAACGAGAACAAATGATGTCGATCCAGCTACGGAAGGTGCTGCCTTTGCACCGAGAAAAAGTACAATTGATGTCAAAATCTGTATAAACATTTTTCAAAGGAGCTCGAATGAGTTGGGTTTTTGGCAGGCGCCTGTTTCTTTTAAAGCGCAACTTGGGCAAAGATCGGACGAGATACCTTTGACCGGTCCGCCTATCAACAAATACAGCGAGGCACAGGGGATAGTATATTGGGAAGTCCAATAGAACACATGTGAAAAATACATTGAGGTGTATCCAAAATCATTCGGAAACAATGTTCCTTGCGAAATTTCATCTAAAGATAGTAACGATCGCCTAACAAGACCATGTCAGCAGCCACATTCACTGATAAAATAATCCAACGTTCACCTATGTGTCCCATTCCAGGTTGCATAATCCAAATCTTTCGTCCGACTCCTGTGGGATTCGTCAGGTCATCCTGCAATCCTTCGAGCCAGCATTCTTCCATTTCATCATCCACAGCAGCACAAACAATCTTGACTTCCGGAAAAGCACGCCTCAGAATTGAAATCCCACCGCCACGTGCAACAAGAAAGGTTACAAATACGATACGATCTTCTTGGACACCGTGATCAAGTAGGATACGAATTGACATGAAGGCGGCAGCGCCTGTGCCGATCTGCCGGTCCGGGAAAATGCATCAGATTCACGGGTAGGCCGACAACATCAGTGATGCGAGCTCACCTGAACATCAAGAAGGAATACCCAAGTATTCCCTGCCATATGCCGATATCGGATATACTGAGGGAGCATCACCTGAAGACACATTGGTTCTCCTGTAGCAGCATCTGATTGGACTAATAGAGAGCCCATTGGCGCATCGCGGATGACTCTTCGAAATCCCCGTTCCAGGCAACTGCCACTGAAGCAAGTGTTAAAACTGCACCGCAGATAGGTTCCTGAGGACTCACGATCGCTGGACACAGACTCCACACAGATACTATTACACATAAGTAGGATGTACAGATAACGACACCTGGAAAACTTTACCGTTACATCAAGCTGCTTCCCAGATGTTTCAACTCCTAACGGCGTAACTACGGTTCTTGACAAGTACGGAAGACGCTGCAATGCATGCTCAACAAGGAGCGTTGACAGGCGATCAACAAAGAAGATGAAATCTTGACGACTACAGTTCCGATCACGCAGAATGGTCAAGATACCCTAGTGAACATGATCATATCCAGAACTCTAGTTCATATAACAATCACAAATCACCTTCAATTGCGGTGTGTCGGGATGGACAGTCAAATTCAAATATTCTAATGGAGGAGTTGATGGTCCAGTGATGGATTTAGTGTAAAGGTGGGAAATAGCAATCTTTTCGCGGAATTGATTGGAACGCTCCTGAAGCTGGCGCCTCACGTGGGTGCAAATTAGTTCAATTGCGACAGTGTTGTTAGAACCTGGAACAATCTTTTTGAGATTCTATGAGTACAATGGTTTGAGTAGAGAATTGAAGGGTTACTTGCTATGTCGGCGTGAGAGGCCGTAGGGCGCACAAAATTATCATATGAGGGCTTAACGAAGCGCAAATATCTGTCAATGAAGAATATGAGGTTGCTGAAGATGGAAGTTGACAGGACCATACTGGTCCAGTACCCCCTCAACGTTCCGACCGCGCTCCTTCACATCCCTCTTGATGCGGCGAGCGAGCATCAAATCAGAATCGCACTGTACGAAAATCTGGGAAAAGTGAGGCAAGGCAAAATAGCAAAATCACAAATGAAGTTACCTTAAGGTCATACAGAGCCCTCAACATCGGATCATGCAGAGCCATTATGCCTTCGGCTTCACACTTCGTTTGATATCTAAATCAACACTTCAAATCAACCGAAAGTATTCACCGATTATTACAGTGGCTCCATAAAGATATTTGGTCTCCTGCAGACGTTGATGCTCCGTAAACGAATATACAGGTATGTTCGACTGTTTACAATCTTTGAGGTCCGCCAGGCACTTGAGTTGTTGACAAGAATGAGGGAAAAAAACACGGGAGTACATCGTCACTCACTGAAGCAAACATCGGCATGTCGATGGCATCAGGATGATCGAAATCCAACATGTTTGCATTAGCGAAGGCAAGTTCCTCGGGGGTATGATGCTTATAGAAGCTATCCTGTAAGCCAATTCAGCAGGACGTACACCACAATCACTGACATAGTCATCTCACCTGCGAAAGGATGATAACGGTCGGGATAGATCCAAGCGCTCGAACAATTTCACGAGCAACATGCGTCTGGTTCCACGGAACAAATCTCGTACCACAGACCACAGTGGTTGAATTAAGTGTGACCACCGACCTTTCCGCTTGCAGAACCTCCTACAATGACCAATAAGCAAAGTCAAAACTTCTGAAGCAATTGACGACTGCACCAGCAACACCGATCACAAATGCATTACTTGTTTTCCTGCCATCCTCACCATACCTTGGGACCCCAAAGTCGGATCAGCATATGCGCAAGGGGTTGCAACACCAATACCTACATACCAGGGTGGCCGGCCGTGAGACACCAATACCGTGTTTTTTTGGGGCTGGAAAAGTTTCAAATCCCTCCCAGGCGGAATCGGAGAGGCAGGCATCATGAGAGGGCCACTCAGGGTGTGCTTCAAGAGTAGAGTAGACATCCCACTAGTGACATGAGGGATATAGGGGTAACAATAACGTTAGCGGAATGGCTCACATGGTCGAGATCAAGAGCGTTAGGGCCACTCTATTTCATATCTAATTCTGTCCTTTGGGTCCTGTTGTTTATACAAGATGCATGAATCATAAGTGCAGCAGTCAGTAGATTTTCATTGCAGTTGGAAATTCCACTCTAACAACTCATTGGTTTCTCTTGTGGCTTGATTTTTTTGATTCAGAATTTCTATTCCGCAATAGTGCTAGGAGGACCTGAACAGAGCCCAATGTCAAGGGTGTATCTACAGAAGATTGTAGCTAAAGGAAGAAGGTGCAGGCACCTATTCCCATTGACTGAGAACCAGCGACCAAACTTGTCTTTCTGGACCCTACACTATAGACGAACCAGAATTCTGCATCTGTTCCCAGGAGTGGAGATTTAAGGCTGACAGATGAACCAGAAATCACTCTAGTGGTGAATCATTCTCTTGCTGTCTTCATCAATGCTGAACAAATCATTGTGTTTGAATAGCTGGGCCTATGGATACGTGCCGGCTTCTTCATCCTGCGATGAGGAACAGACACTGAACACAGGAAAAGCTCAAAAGAACATTGATGTGATCATAACAATTTCTACTATGCTTCGCCACCGCACCTCCCTCAACCTACACACAGGTGGTACACAGGCAGTCATGAGCAGTCATGACCACATCAATTGGGGGCTGTTCATAATCAGCCTTATGGTAGCCCAATTTACCTAGGTCATGATCCATTCCCAACCTTCATGAAGTGTTCAACCTCGTGTAGTTATCTCATTCATCCCAAATGTCGGGCACGTTCGAGACAGCAGAGTGGGAGACATACTCGACGGTCTCCACAAGTTCTACAACCCTCTCAGCAATACTGTCCGCTTTCTTGTCACCCCCTATGGCAACCAAGACCCGATCATCTCTATCGCTGGTGGAATGTCCAGAGTACATGAGACGTATATCAACATCTTCAATCACTTGAGCGATCTGGCCTGTATTGATATTCCTAACTTCAATGAACTGTGAAGAGACCAACAGGATGTGATTTCCGCGATGGGCAAACCCACAAGCCTGTGTTTCCCACCTGATATAGCCACTTGATCGACTAGGGATACCTCGCTTGGTGACATAGCATCCTATCCCTGGACAAGACATAAGATTCAGCAGTTGTTGATGGCTGTAAGTGATGCTTACAATCATAAATCAGCAAGAGCTCATTAGCATCGACACGTGCCAGGCCGAGTGGTCTCGCTTCTTTTAGTCGGTCTTTGAGCAAGGACATTGGTATACTGGACGTGACATCCCGAAAATCAGGTATGATGGTTACTGCAGACTTTGCGAGGCTGGATGAAAGCTTGATGTGAGTCGTTGAATATGTGGCAGGTTAGGCCTACTTGGTCGGATCTGCGATCACAATCCCATCCTGTGTACATATTGCAATACTTTTGGTCATAGCAATGACATCAAAGGCATCGCGTGGGATGAATCCGGGCTTCATAGTACAAGTCAGATCAAGATATCAGGACAGATAGATGGCATTCCACCTCGCCGAGTGGTCTGAATGAGGGGATGCTCCCTTTGTTACCCATGCTTTTGATTTCTGCTTGATCTATGGCCTCCATGATTTGAAGAGTGAGTGATGTGCCCAGTCGTCGTTTGCTCGCATATATGACTGAGATTTTGAGGTTTCAGCATCAAGATGTAGCTCTCAGCCGTGGAACAAGAAATTTACCGAGTGCTCTCCCACCTATCTGTATGCATTTGCAGAAACTGATGTTAGATTCTGAATTGCTGACGTCTTCCTTCGATGCATCCAGCAATTCGGATTCGGTTTGCTCCAAGGCTCGTTGGGCTAACAACTCCAATGGGTACGAAACTACAGCCGACTCGGTATGGACAATCAGGCGATTAAATATGCCGCGAACAGTCTCTCCCATTGCTGACATATATCTTGGATTCTGACAATGTAGAACTTGTTTGAAATCTGATAAAATAATCGAATTAGAATTGGCGTCAAAAATATTGACCAAATGCACCTTCATGACCCCTGATAGAAACAAAGATTCCAGTGGGGCAACCTACGACCAAAAAATTCCGATTTGCGTAGGCTAAGTATCTCGTGAACATTTACCCAGGATAGTGCTCATAGAACTTACTGAAAGGTACAATCGATGAGATTCTCCCTGTAACCTTCAATTCCTGCGGTGATGTTTCCAACTGGGTTGGAACATGGAAGTAAGATTTACTTATGTTCAGAGGGTCAAACCACTGGAACAATTTGAAGGCCACGGGAACATCTGGATGAGATGACTACATACCTTGTTTGAATCTTCCCTAAGCCGATGTAGAGCAATAGCCTCAGAAAGACAGGTTTTCCATTTCTGTCGCTGGGCTTCTGATGTTACGTACAGGGTATATCGGCGGGTGTAGCGACTTGATGAGTGGAAGATAGTAAATGGAAATATGGGCGCTGAATGGGACCTCAAGGTTTCAAGTAAGCCGCCCTCGGATTTGACCTTGCGCGAGTCAGGAGTGTCATCAAAATTGCCGAGTTGCAGGAATGATAAATACAGAGGCTTCAAAGAATGAGTTTAAGCCTTTTGGAAGAGGTGTACAATCTACCCGTGATATCAGACGTCGTTGTACCGACGAAGAGCTCTGCTGCCGCTCCTCTCTGGTAAGGAGTACTATGAAACACATGAGAGAAAGAATGTACGGACAAAATGGCAGCTCACAATAATTGTCCAAAAGGGATGCAACGAGGTCATCCCATTCATGAAATCCAGATTCTGATCTTGTTTTCCTTGTGACCGGGCTAGAGTGGATGAGGGTGCGACTCTGTTCATAAAGATCCATATCCTAACAGAACAGTATATCCGGTTCATATCATTATCCAGAAAAGTCGCGCACAATAATTTCGCCCTTTTGATACACAAGGCTTTCGCAAAGGGACCAAAATTTGACCTTGCTTTCAGCAACCTCAATTCCTGGTTGGGTACTTTTGACACAGTCGTGAAGGATCCCCAAGATAAGAGGCAACGTTTCCAAATCTGGGTGTTCGTAGTTCTTCTCAGTAGATTTTAGGGTCTCCTCCAACAACAAGCCCAAACGAGGCAACCTCGTAACTGGTCTGGACAGGAACGTGATGAGATCACGTTTACGGACACGAGGATCGTTATAGATCGACTGGCACAGCTGTTCGTATGCACTGTTGCGTTTGAGTTCCTTTCTATGGCGTGACTCTGCCAGAGGATAATGTTTGATATATGCCTCGTACGCAGAACGGAACTCATCCCTGATTACCCCTAAGTAAGAGTCAGAAAAAAGGTTTCAAGTGAGGAGGTAGGGACACACTATCAAGAATGATGTCGGCTACAGTTTGCAATACTGGATGTTGCTCGCACTGGCGCTCAAACAATGCGTACAGCAACTGTTGATGAAGACTGAAGATTTCTTTGATATTTCCGAAGACATCTTGAATGAATAAAGATAAATCGTCTGCAAACATAATCTGAGGATGTGCAGCCCAGAGACCACTAATGAAAAGCTTTCACGTTATCAGATACTATCCAGCCATAATAACACCGGCGCTTTGCATACCGTTTGTACTAGCTCCAAATCAGCAACATAATCACGTTCTCCCTTTATTATTTCGAACATGATTGACTGTCGGCGAACCTCCTGTTTACCTAAAGCAACTTGCGCCTCTGTGGATACTAACAAGTGCCACTCCTGATTTTGATCGTTTGATTTGCTATTTTGAAAACGACCAAGCAAAGCAACTAAACTGAGATAGTAATGGGAACAGGTATGTTTCGAAAGCCAGAGTTTAGAACCTACTCAGACTCTGATCTTGGGAAAGATAGCTTTCCTCTGTCTTCATTCCTAGACTAAGATACTTTGGCGCTCTGTCGTACCTGGCGTGCGACGGATAATAACGAACCTTGAGGTGATCCTCCAATCCTCCTTGATCCGATGGTTCGTCATAGTCTTCATGGTGTGAAGCGGAGATCTGATATTGTGATCTCAAGCCATCTGCACTATGTCGATGTCGAGGGTTCCTGGGGGATATGTGTAAACTCGAAATGGACGAAACTGATGGTGTAAAATCTGGTTCTGGGAATGACATGAGTGGATCAAGACCAGGGAAACTTGAGGTGGTGGGATGATTGAGAGATCGTTCTTGCATGGAACGAACACGAGGACGTATTCTTTGGGGATCTTCCCAAGGATTGGGGAGAAATGCCATGTTGGTTTCGCGTGAAGTGGGAACAATATTGACATCAGGAAATGTCTGATTGTGGATATTGTCATGCATAACAAAGAGCTATCTCGATGGATAGGGAGGAGAGCAAGTCTCGGCGATTCAGTATGGCCGGCAAACAAAGACACTCAACGACCGGGCCAATCATCTTCCATTCTGCGCTTGGTTTGGTTTCCATTTTATCTCAATGTTTTGACAGATATATCTCAAGCTCACAGGATATCTGTTCCTGGGCTCCTGCTGAGGATTCCCCTGGATGTAAACGGGCAAAGCCAACCGAGATGGAACTGCAATGATATTTTTGCAGTCCTGAAATTTTTGTTCTCCGACATGACTGTTCGAGAACAGAACATTCACTGCCTTAATTTTGTTGGCACCTGTCACATCGTAGCCACTGGGATGCCTGATAGAGCTCGGATGCGAGCTCGTGTCGCTACCAACGGCAACTCAATCAGTTCACTGCCTACCTCTCAAACAACTATCTTTCAAACAACTATCTTTCAAACAACTATCTTTCAAACAACAGCAACAACGAGCTCCTCGCACTATGCAAACTGGGATGTATAAAAGGCTGGATTGGCTGCCACCATGGCCACTTGATTCATCTAGTTCTTCCCAAAGCCTCTTCAGCCGAGAAAATGTGTCGCCTCAGACAGCAAGTCATTGCCGTATCTCGTATCTCATTGCATAACTCACGTTATTCGAAGAGTCAACAAGGTGTATCATGCCTGTGGTCATATTGAAGTTCTGGTGCGCCACAACCTCTGCTCTGATATTAATCATGAACCAGGCTCTGTATTTGCTGTGTTCGCTTGTAGCCGGATGAGCTCGTACGTCAAGGTCTCCCTCCCTAGGACACAGCTTCCTTACATAAGATCAGATAGTTTGCTATACCAAAAACTGCAAGCTCAGCCCAAACCATCCCGAAAGCTGTCAGCCTCCCCAGTGTAGACAGACTTGCTGGCAAAGGTACACACCGATATCGTCGTCATCTTGTTGCACACATCATCTGATGCCACTATCATTGACAGACGGTTGTTTCCTGAGCAGTACAGTAACGATTTCCCATCTCTGGTTTCCGACAAGGCATCCTGATTGGCTATAACAGCACGTCATATATCAGGAAACTGTCCTGCATGCAATCTTTAGCGCATCATAACGGCTCAAAATTATCGATTTACCGCTGCCAGTTGGACTTGTACTCAACTTTGAGGTAGATAGACTATCTATGTCACATCCTATAATTTAAATTCTACTCATAACTCTATGCCATCGGATATAACTGCATGTATCCGTTCCCAGATATACAATCCACGATCAGCTTGTGATGTCAAATTCCTGAGTTACCATCACCTTACAGTCTCAAATTTCATTAAGTGCATTCAACCTTTAGAGATACTGGTAATTTCGCCAAAGAACAACTTGACAACTCAGAACCAAGCCACTGTTGGTCCGTGGATACACAACTTAAACATCGCCAATGATCAATGAAACATCCAGTCAAGGTATCCAAATACCAATGCCTGATTGGCTCTATATCTGAACAATGCGCCCATTTAAACCGTGTCTTGCTATGCAATGATGCTGTGATCAAACTATCAGTTGTATGTTTGAACTCACACCGTACCATTTCCACTTCATCAAATGTTCAGTGGTATATCTCGATCACTTAGGCTA
>Ga0153987_1000198_pt1 | contig 21847 bp, 34 predicted proteins | sample TSNC071MetaG_FD_102279 | JGI IMG/M metagenome (GOLD analysis project Ga0153987, IMG submission 102279) | Attine ant fungus gardens microbial communities from North Carolina, USA - TSNC071 MetaG | ecosystem: Host-associated > Fungi > Mycelium > Unclassified | place: USA: North Carolina, William B...
AACATTTTTGGACAGTGTTGTTGAAAACCTCCGCCTTGCAGACGGCACGCTCTTCTCCATGCCTATAACCCTCGATGTCTCAAGAGAAGATGTTGAGAGACTATCCATTGCCCCAGGTGTTCGTCTCGCCCTGCGTGATCCACGAGACGACGAAGCGCTTGCTATTATCACTGGTTTGTGCCGACCTTACAGAGGTGTTACCTGGCATTAACATTGCGATAGTTGATGATCTTTATCGACCTGATCAGGTCAATGAAGCTATAAAAGTATTCGGGGCCGACGACCCAGCGCACCCCTCTGTAATCTATCTCCGCAAACATGTTCAAGAATACTATGTGGGTGGCAAGGTACAGGTGATCCAGCCTCCCGTGCATGTTGACTATGTTGCACTTCGATGTATGTCTGGATCCTTTGTTATTTTCAATCTTGTTTTATGCTTCACTAGATACCCCTGCTGAACTCCGTACTCATTTCAAAAAGCTCGCATGGCGCCGTGTTGTTGCCTTCCAGACGAGAAACCCTATGCATCGTGCACATCGAGAACTGACCGTTCGGGCAGCACGCAAACACCGTGCTGTGAGTATGACTCTATTCACAAGTGCCTATGTTTCTGAAAGTACTCTAGAATGTTCTCATTCAGCCTGTCGTTGGTCTTACAAAGCCCGGTGATGTTGATCATTATACCCGCGTTCGTGTATACGAGGCTATCATGCAAAAATACCCTAATGGCATGGGACATCTCGCACTACTACCTCTTGCTATGCGTATGGCCGGCCCCCGTGAAGCCGTGTGGCATGCCATCATTCGAAAAAACTTTGGAGCGACTCATTTTATTGTCGGCCGTGACCATGCTGGACCTGGAAAGAATTCCGATGGAAAGGACTTCTATGGCCCTTATGACGCTCAGGATCTGGTCAGCAGATATCAGGACGAACTTCAGATTGAGATGGTTCCTTTTCAACAAATGACATATCTACCTTCTACGGACGAATACCAGCCAATCGACGAAGTCCCTAAAGGCGCTCAAACTCTTGATATATCGGGTACTGAGCTTCGAAGACGTCTGCGTACTGGTGCTCCTATCCCAGACTGGTTCAGTTATGAGTAGGTGTTATGCTAATGCAACTGCTTTTTTGATTCTAATATCGTCTTCTAGAGCTGTTGTTAAAGTTCTCCGCGAGAGCTATCCCCCGAGGAACAAGCAAGGTTTTGTCCTTCTCCTCACTGGTCTACATAACTCTGGAAAGGACAAGATTGCCAAAGCGCTTCAAGTTTCTCTCTATGAGCAAGGCGGTCGAAGTGTGACTCTACTTCTCGGTGAGACAGTCCGTCAGGAGCTATCAGCAGGTGAACCACTTTTTCATCCTTTCGAAAATTCAAGGATTCATTTTTTATAAAAGAGCTCAGTTATACACGAGAAGACCGTTTCAAGAACTTGCAACGCATTGCTTTCGTCGCGGCTGAGTTGACAAGAGCTGGTGCCGCTGTCATTGCTGCTCCCATCGCTCCCCACGAAGCTGGTCGTGAAGCTGCCCGCGAGACTATCCTTCAAACCGGTGGCTCTGGTGCCAACTTCTTCTTGATCCATGTTGCTACACCGCTAGAGCATTGTGAGAAGACGGATAGGAAAGGCCTGTTTGCTAAGGCACGGAAAGGAGAAATTAGTGGATTTAGTGGCGTTAACGATATCTACGAGACGCCCACGAATCCCCAAATTACTGTCGATACCACCAAGCAGACCGTGCCCGAGATTGTACACAGTATTCTCTGTTTGTTGGAGGGCCAGTCGCTACTTTAGATTTGCTTTGGGATAGAATGACTACTGTATATTTTTTTACTTATAGAACTATGTGAGGTGTCCAAATATTCCACAACAACAACGCGGTTCATTGACTACCCTCATAAACTCATAAATCATAAAGTATCGTGCATCTGAGGATGTCTACTCGTGTCTGCGTTTTACCCACAGGTCATTGGTGCTACTCGTAAGCTGTGTCCATTCCTGACAATTTTGTAGAGGCAGTCCAAACGTTGTCTACACATGACCACCAAGTTCCTTTCATCCGGCTCCCACACCCAAGAACAGGTTGATGACCTTGTTGAATGTCATTTTTATTGTTCTTCAACTGATTTCCTGGCAGGATTCCCGACCCTTTTTTTGCCCGTAGAAGCTAAAGATAATGCAGGGGGAGTGTCAAGCCAGATCCTAGAAATACAGGCGGTGAACCCCGTGGATTCAAGGTCTTGGTTCATAGAAGATGAGGTAATCTCTGGTGGATGGTTCATCTCCTGATGACCAAGGACGTCTCTGATATCAATTGATCTGCTTACAGATGGAAGACTGGTGCTCATGACTCCTGTGGATCCTGTCTTCCTACTCTTGCCTATCTTGATTTGTACTCAATCAGTAAGTTCTGCTAGCGAGATTGGTTCTGGATTGCCTCTCGAACTTCATGTCACAGACCAATGGTTTCTCTGGTCACTTCAGACCTGCAGATGATATTCTAGAAGAAGCAGCGATCGTGATACAGGAGCAATATAAAACAAGACGAGAGGGACACGTGCTAAGCGAAGATGTCTTACTCTTTACGCAGTTGAAATGCACAAGATATGCTCTCAAAAATGTTTGTGATGTGAAAGGTCAGTAACGCAGGTGGGAAGCAGCAAGAACACAGTGGCTTACAATTCTCTGCCTGCCAACGTAGAAATTACTGAAGACATTACAGTATATCGATACTCACAGGAACGAACACTAAGATACTTGCGCTCCAAGGTCCTGCGTCTCTCTGAACCCAAAACGCTGGAAATCTCAAGAAGCATTACTCGCGATTTGGCAAAGGATGGTTTAATGGAAGATGGAAATGAAGAATTACTTAAAGGTAAGTGTCTTCTATTATTTGAAGGAATACTCCCTCATATTGCTCAGCTGGACAGCTGAAGGCGGCATGCGACCTTGTCGGTCATTACCTTTCCCCTGACACTCGTGCTCTTCTTTACGCATCGTTCGAGTCAGTGAAAGTAAATTGTCATGTCTTGGTGAATGCTTACAACTCCTGAACAGCTTTATGCAACTCGATACCTTTTTGAAAGCTGCTGCTGTGGAGGCGACGGCTTTGACTACTCTTCCAGAGACTGCCAAGTCCAAAGCGGCCAAAACAGCAGCTGGAGACAAGAAGCGAAAAGCACCTAGGGCTTCTCAGGGCGTAGAGTCGCTGAAAAAAGTGAACGTCAATGGAATAGCAAAGCTGTCGAGCTTTTTCAAGAAGAAGGCGGAAAAAGTGCCATCATAGTTGTCTAACCTATTTTTATATATTCTCTCGTCTCACTTATCTATCCGTACGTCAGTTGCCTGTATCGATATCTCGCTCTCTCTCTTACCTTTTTCTCGCCTCAGCTTCTCTTTTTTCTACCGTTCTCAATGAAAGACCATAAAGCATATGTCGACAAAGGTGTACAGACTGGCTCTCGTGTCGATGAGAGTCCTCTTACTCTTCCGTGCTCTGATGTACCGTGCATACAAAGAGCCTTAGACGATTCTCAATCGTCAGATTTCTGTTCTTCGCGTTTTTCTGATTGTTCTGGCGCATATATCGACTCTGATGCATCTCTTTTTGACCGCTCGCGTCATATACCCCAGCATCACACCATAAACAGTCAGCGTGCAATGATATATAGCCATTTGGGTTGTGGCAGGCCCTACCATCTTGCTTCTACCAACGATAGGATCATGTCCCTCCCAGAGACCTCGCCACCTTTTAGAATTGCACAACCACCTGGACGCCTCGTGTCCATGCCAGAAACTTTAGAGATGCTACGCTACTCCCATGATCACTCGCAGTCGCTTCTGGGTTCAGAGCCTTCCGATACTTCTCTCGTTTCCAACGGTATCACTCAAACAAACATCTTTCAAGGCGAGCATGCTTTTCTTGGCGGAGTTCCTCGAACGCCTTCACCGCCTTCCTCCCCTGATTCTGTGGTGATTATTGGGAACGAAGATCAGGTGCCACGAGTGTTCTTACGATCCAAGTCGACTGTTGATGACAATGACCTTCATGGTATGAGTTGAAGTATTTCTGTATGTCGATCAATGGTTACGCATCCTACTTAGGTTGGACCCAGTGGAGAGGTTCACCCCCGAAACCCATACCTGCGTTGCATGGACCGCTGTCTTTGCCCTATGCCCGTTGTCCCTCGTGAGTATTGCTCTTTTCATCTCGGCTCTGAAGTTCATCCGAATCAGGGGTGCAGAGGGTACTGTCATTGAAGGAGAAGACCTAACACACATGATTTGGGGACTAGATTTGAACAGCCCACAAATCGTGCATTCGCGGCATCAGTCGGGTAGGCAAGTCTCCAAATCTCTTCCGCAATCCACATCATCTTCTCGAGGCTTGAAAGAGACCCCTTTGCATCACAATCACATCATACACAATCTCTACAGTCAAGATGTCATTGATATATCAATTCCGGAGTTTCAAACTACATCTAGTCATGTCAGTGACATACAATTTGCTCGACCAGCGCGAACATACGCAGAGGACCGTCACCTGTTCAGGAAGGATGATATCCAAAGCAAGCAAGCGAATAAGAACGAGCTTACCAGGCGAGATTCACCCATACAGCTCTACCCATATTCATTCCGAACTCGGCCAGAGACTCAATCATACAATGCTGGGCTTGGGATTGACCTGTGGCATGGTAACCTCAGAAGTGGGGCACTTGGCGCTACGTTTGTTTCACGCGATGCTAGGGATTTGTCTCTCGTAGTCAGCCAGCCTCTGGGAACCATATATCCCGCTCGGATTTATCAAACCCCAAACGGCCTTCCTGCGCGCGACACTCACACTTTTGAATATATTGGATCGCATCAGGGTATACCAACACCTCCAGACACTAGTTCACCTCAGTGGTCTCCTCGTTTCCGGCACAATCATGTCGCAAGCGTGTCTCCCGAACTCAATCATTCCGTCAACATCTCTCAATACCCCGTCCACTACCCTACTCGTGATACTCTCATCTCTTCCCGGCAGGTACAGACGCAAGCCCTTCTCAGAAAACCAGGAAACTGCTCCGCAACCCCTGACATTATGCATCGGCTACCTCCCTATCCTTACCCCGATAATGTTGACGCCGACCATTTCAGTCTTAATAGCCACAGTGGCGACGCACAATCTCCTAAGCATCATTTGTCACAGGACAAATTTAATCTTACTCCACTATCTCCTGTTTCTCCTGAGATGCGACGCAGTCTCGTCCAGCACCAACCACGTTCCATTCCTCTAGCACGTCTAATCCAACGCAGACTGTCATCTGTTGTTGAGGAAGAGATCGTTGATAATAATTCATGTGAGAACCACAGACCTCCTACCTCATCACCTACAAGTATAAAAGGATGTTCAATCCTGGACGACAGCGACACTCAGAAGGAAAACAGGAATAAAGCACACCTATCCAGTCGCAAGGCAATTCATATGGCAGATCCATCGGATGATCATGCAAAACGGGCTTATAAAACTTTTAAGCGCCCTTCGCACCGTGCTTCGATGGGCACCCGAGATGCATCAATCAAACCACAGCAGTCTCCACCAAAAGTTGATCAACCCGCTACGTCAGCCAATTGTTTGGGAAACAAGGAAAATGCCGCATCTGCTCGAAAAGGTGTTTCAAAAGCAAAGAAGAAGAAGCACTCGAGGAAACAAAGCCTTGTTTCCCCTACTGCTAAGAATTAGACAGAAAAAGCCAGTGTATCATCATCGCAAATAAATGAGATGAGATAAAAACATTATGTATTGAGACTGTCCTATCATGCCTTAACAAACAGATCGGTGAACTGGTCGACAGGCATTTGGGTCAGTGTTCTGGCGTCAGATACCAAGTCTAGGATCCTACAACGAATGACTAAAATGCATTGGCAAGGTGAGGCTTAGTACTTACTTCTTCTGATGGGCTTCATCAAAGTGGTAAGAGATGTGTCTAGGGGATTATGCTCCGTTAAAAGAACTCTTGCCCTGAAAAAAATACTGACTTCTTGAACTTGTTGATCAAGAGAGGAGTACCCTCAGCACGACGCCTCTTGTGGCCCACGGGATATTCAACTTCAACTTCATCCAAGACAGTACCGTCTTTAAGTTCGACAAGGAGAGCATTACCGATAGAACGCTTCTCAGGATCGTGATAGTCGACGCTGAAACGTTTGTCCTCGACGCAATGAACCTTGGCACGAAGAATATCAATACGAGGGTCAGCGGCAGAGGCGTCAGTACTGTAGATCAAGATCAAGAGGAATACGATAGCTTGTACAAAATCTGTAAGACTCACTAGCTATCGGAGGTCAATTCACCGAAAATGAGAGGGTAAGCAACCATATAGTTGATCGCGTGACTGGTGGAATAATGAGATTAGTTATATTGACATAAATTACATTAGGCACAGACTCTCGATCAGCAAAATTGTCAAGAGGGCCTTGCTTGTCGATGATGCGGATAGCAGCCTCCTGAGTGCGGATCCTAACGCTCTTGATATCATCAGAAGTCTTCCCCAGTGCTTTGAGCTTGTTGTGAATGGTATGTGCAGCCTCAACGGCAGTCTGAGCGTGAAACTCTGCAGGATAAGAGATCTTGAAGAGAACGTTCTCCATGATGTAAGAGCCGAAAGGCCTCTGGAACTCAAAGGGCTTTCCCTGTGGAGTCAAATGTGACATACGACATTTATCATGAATTAGAAAATACACCCACCTTAAAAAGAACGTCGTAGAAGCCCCAAGTCTTGGCAGTCAAGACGGAAGGAAGACCCTTCTCGCCTTTCTTGACAAGAAGAGCAAGATTGACGGCCCGGGAACAAGCATCGCCGGCAGCCCAAGACTTACGAGGACCAGTGTTGGGAGCGTGACGATAAGTACGGAGGGATTGGCCATCTACCCAGGCCTGAGAAATAGCATCGATGGTTTGATCGCGGTTAAGGCCCAGTAGTTTGGAAACAACAGCGGTGGAGGCAACCTTGACGAGTACGACGTGATCAAGGCCAACACGGTTGAACGAGTTGAGAAGAGCAAGACCACCCTGGATTTCATGTGCTTTGATCATACTCTCAAGGATGTCATGGACAGTCAAGGCTTGCCCCTGGCGAGCGAGGTGATCGGCCACAGCCAGAATGGCACCGAGATTATCAGATGGGTGGCCCCCTGTTTGCGTAAAATCAGTGTTGGTTAGATCAATAAGTAAGAAAACAGACATTCAGCAGCGAGGAAACAATCGTTATAGTCGAGCCATCGAATTTGAGCACCAATATTCAGGGCGCCACGGATGGGGTCAAGCTGGTAGTTAGTCCCGGGCACACGAGTACCTACACGGAAAGGTTTGGACCAATATAAATGGAGGGTAGTAGACGCTGGAAGGACAGACCATTGGGAACAGTGGTTCCTTCAACGACAGGGCCCAAGAGTTTCGTGCAGTCGGGGAAACGAAGAGCTTCGAGGCCACAGCCAATAGTATCAATTAAACAGAGTCGAGCGGTCTCAAAAGCAAGCTCCGAATCGATCTGGTAAGTAAGGACATAATCTGCAATATCCTGGAGGACTTTGTCGGCCTCTGGGCGCACAGTAGATTCTGCGAGATGGTGAACAGACATGGCACGGAAGAGAGAAGTAGAAAATGCAGCAACGGGGGCGCCAGTAATCGATGGCCGAAAAGCCGGAAGAGAGCGAGAAGGACGAACTGATGAACTGATAACAGAACGGAACAAATATGGATTTGGCTTGACAAGTCTATAAGCAAAGCTTGTGGGTGTGGCTGCAAACATCCCTCTTGGTTGCAAGTTCCTTCAACCAACATCTACGTCGCCTAATTGATAAACACGTGAACGTGGGCGACGATAGACACGTATTTGGCAAGAACAAATACTGTTGATACCAGTCTTATATACACCCACTGACGCGGACAAATCCCTCAAACCTTTCACAATGTCATCCGAGAACGACGATGGTCCCAGCAATGCACAGCATCAGGGATCCAACGTGAAAAGACGCCGTCTTAATGGCGCCTGCGACACCTGCAGACGGAAGAAGAGTATGTGCCCTCCTAATCAGCTTTCCCCCCATTTCTGACTACATACCTTAGTTAAATGTAAGATGCGATGAACTTTTTTCACGTATTCAATACTCATCGCTCCTAGGTAATAGCGCTGAGATGCCCGACAAGATATGCTCTAATTGCACTGCTTATAATGTCGAATGCACCCATAATTTTCCACGACATGCCAGCAAGGTGCTGCTTCATTACAGTTTTCATTTCTATTCTCGGCCTCACTGACGTAATTTCAACTGAAGAAAGAAGCGGAGAAAGGGTAGGCCAGCACTAGTTTTTTAGATTGCCTGGCTCTCAAAGTCGATCCAGATACATTCGAGCTTTAGAAGATCGTCTAGACAAACTGGAGGAAGTCCTCCGCAGCGTACGTCATTTCCCTTTCCGTCCACAGCAACCCAATTGGGCATCACAGGTTCGCCCGGAGCTCGACACTGAGCAGTTTGCTGCGTCTTCCAACTCACCTGAGAGTGTATACAGTGCACAGACTCCTCCCAACATCGGTTACTCTCGCAGTACTCCTGTTGCAGATTTCCCATATCCTACTCCGCAGACATTGCCGGACTCTGTAGCTTTCCATGCATCATCCACAGTGGGGAGTCAAGACTCATCAGAAGAAGAGGATCTAGCACATATCGGCTTGTCCCGGCAATTGAGCAAATTGGCCATAGACACCATTGAAGACAGATTCTTTGGTAAGTCAAGGTGAGTCAGTTTAGCTATTTATAGCTTATCTATTATTATCTTCACATGGTAATATCTCAGCGCGTTTATGTTGATGCAGCATGCGACTGCGGTCAAAACTGAAACAACTGGCGTTGACATTTCTTCTGGAAAAAACCTTCGTCGCCCTTTTTTCTGGGATCTTCGTTCTGTGAGTCATCCATCTCCCATCGATCATGGGCTATATTGAACAAGAAACAGTGGGAAGTTGAGCACGTTAACTCAGACCTCCCTCAATTTGAGTTTCCAGATAAGGATCTATTAGACCATCTAGTTTCTCTCTATTTTGAACGTCTCAATCTCTACACCCCCCTTCTCCATCGCCCAACCTTTGAACGAGACCTCGCAAATGATCTACACCTTCATGACACAGGTTTTGGTCAAGTTGTCCTCATGGTATGTGCACTGGCATCAAGATGTACCGACGATCCGCGTGTTACTCTTCTGAATGATAAAACCGGTCTTTCAAGCGGTTTTAAATTCTTTCGACAAACACGATTGATGAGGAATAAATTACTTGATAGAGCCAGCTTGTATGATTTACAGTACTTCTGCGTAAGTGCCGACTTCCTTCTGCTATACGAAGCAATGAATGTCCAATCAGTTGGTAATTCCATACCTACTGGCATCCTCGCTCCCTCAGGCTGGTTGGAGCCTGGTGGCGTTGGCTCTTAGATTTGTTCAGGAGCGTGGAGCACATCGACGCTGGGGTGATCAAAGACCAACTGTAGTCAGTGAACTCTGGAAGCGATGTTTCTGGTATATAAATACAATGTGCTACTTCAACTTGAACTCATCCATTCTTTGTTTTAGGTGTCTTATCACCTATGATAGACTGACAAGTTCATTTGTTGGTCGAACCTGTGCAATACAGGATGAAGAGTGTGTCAGAATCTACGTCTTCTCTTACCCTTACTCATTGAATCTTAAGTTTTGATGCAGATCTCCCGATAGAAGTTGATGATGAATATTGGGAGTGCGAGGATCCAGAACAGAGTTGGAAACAGCCTCCTGGAAAGCCGTCCAAAGTGACTGCATTCAACGTCCACCTGCGCCTCTGCGAAATACTTGCTTTCACATTACGGACGTTGTATTCCAACAAAAAATCTAAACTCTTAACAGGCCTTATTGGAGATCAGTGGGAGGAGCGCGTGGTAACTGAGTTGGATTCATCCATGAATAAGTGGAAGGATTCCCTGCCAGATCACTGTTCGTATCGTTTCTTCATGATACAACTTGACTGAATCGCGGTTCCTCAGTGCGATGGGATTCAAATCAACCTCTCAATCCATTCCTATACCAATCTGCATTTATCCATTCAACATTTTACTACCTTCAAATTCAGATACATCGTCCCTTCATTCACAGAAAAACTTCGCTATCATTCCCATCGCTTGCGATATGTACAAATGCAGCACGTACATGTAGTCACCTCCTCGACGCGAAGGGTCCTGGGTGGATATACCCGTATCCCAATATATTCGTTGAGTAGACACCTCTACTACCGTCTTCGAAATGCCTAATACGTGTTTTTCTCAATAGATTTCTGCTTATGCTTCAGGGATTGTGCTATTATTGCACATGTATGGCGGCCGTAGAGCGGGTCTTCAAACGGATCCTGAGAAAGAGATGAAAGACATCCAAAGATGCATGGATGCACTGCGAGCTATGGAAAAAACGTCAGTCCTTGACAAGTCGAGTGTCATATCCATTAATGCAATTCTTCAGATGGCACGTAGCTGGCAGATTCTCGTAGGTATATGTCTATTGTAGAGGTATGCAAAGCTGAAGCCTCCGTAGTGACATTTTAACAGATCTCGCGACACATCACGAAGATCAAAAACCTCTTCCTGAATATGTCTCCCCAAAGCGCCAGCGAGATGAGAAACTGCGATCACGACAGCGGCAATTGACTGATCCAACAATTATGCTGAATCAACCCCGTCTGCAAAAGCCCAGGCCATCCCGCCAGGCTAAAGGATGGCTACAGAATCCATCAATCTCCCCTTCGATGAGAACTACTCCCGAATCAATTCCAAGGTCAAGATCATTATCGGAGCAGGGTACACTATTTTCTCCGGCACCGCACTTCTTACAATCCAATAATTCGCAATTCTTCGATTCAGGGCTCAGCCCCTCTATCGCAGGTTCAAGTTTCTTGACGGTGGGCCCTGATGCTTGGAGTTTGGATCATCTTGCGCTTGGACAGATCAATTCGAGATCAATTCTTCAGACTTTTGGTGACTCGATGCAAGGCTTGCCTGGTTCATCCTCGAATAACATGGATGATTCAACTGAAGCACCCCTCAATGACCAGGTGCCGACAAGTTTTTACAATCAGGATGAATCATTGTCATCTTTATCGTTCAATATAAACGACCAATTGTTCGGTGCGAGCCAGGACATAACTGCACTTTGGTCAAATGCACCCAGTGATTTCAAGTAAGGCATAACCTCTTAGCCTTAAAGGGAGCCATCCACACACGCTAACGTTACATTCCGTAGCATCACAGATTGGGATCAATTTGTGAGTAACATGAGCGGAACAGATGGATCATGGCCACCCTCTGGGACGAATTTTGAACCAAGTCAACGCTGAATCCACGATACACATGTATAATGTATATCAAAATGTATATCAATGGTTGGCAAGTAGATAGGTACAAACGCATAATCAAAGTTATTCTTCCCCCTCGTCGTCATCCAAGTCTACGTGATGTGTATGACCAGGAGGAACCTTGGATGGCTTGGGAGCGGCAACGGGCGAGTCAGAGACGGTGACAGTTTCCCAACGTCTGAACTTGGGGCGACTCAGATCACTTTGAAGCCTACTTTTGTCCTTGATGTTGGCGGTGGCACTGTCATAATCGTAGTCATTGTTGTTGTTGTTATTATGATTACCAGCTGTATTGCCGTAATCGTTAGCCATATATCCGGAATCATCACCATGAGCACCATGACCCAAATCCACGTTGTCAGCGTTGTGGCCGATATTTTGAGTACCATCGTTGATGTGATCCTCAAAAGGCTCCCTTTCATCTGTAAGGGTCTCACCAGAAGCTTGTTCGTGCGAGGGCTCGCCTGAAGAGCCAGATCTTTGAGGGTGACTTGCATCCCCGAGGTTGGAGCTTTCCAGGTGGACAGAAGGATCAGCCAGAAAGGACGGTCCAAGGCTATCGACAATGCTGGAGTGGCTGCCAGGAGAACCCGAGAATCCGATGGCAAGGCTTCTAGCATCCTTCTGAGATATGATGCGCTCGAGCTCTTGAGATAGAGAAGAAGATTTGGTGTCCTGAGCCGACTGAAGAACTGCATCGAGTGAACAGCTGGGGGTGTCGGTCGGCTTGCTTGAGTATCCACCACCAGACTGACAGTTGGTTTTCTATATTGGACGCATGATGACTGAATGATCAAAACACATCCAGGTTCGATACTCACACGGGAGTTAACGTTGTAAGGTTGATTGTTCCATGGAAATGCAGAAGAAAGAGCGACAAGGCAACCGAGGGGTATGATGAGCTGTGGTGGAATCATGAAAACGAGTATCTGAATGGCTAAGAGGAGAGAATGATGCTGTAAAGGGGAATCTTGACAAGATATATATATACACAGTGGAAAAGCGGCTGACACGTGGGAGTCGGTCACCTACTTTTTTAGGATTCCTTTCTCGTCATGGATGTCAGCCTCCCAAAACTGCTAGAATCGCATTTTGGTCCAGAATCCCAACCCATCCAAGTTACGGAAGCCATGCAAGCGATTTCTGAACAAAGTAAGGCTAGTGTACTTCAGCTTGAGCAGCAATGGTCCACGATTTCCGAAGACAGGAAGATGGCCCTCATAAGTGAATGTAGGTAAGGCTAACATACCTATCACTGTTCGGTCATTATACGTGACTTCAGCATCCGAGATCTCAAATCTACACTCCAAGAGACATGGGCCGATCCAACAATGTCCTCTTTCTTGCTCAAAGACCAAGATCGAATAGCTGCTACTCTGAGTCTAGTACCAAATAAGACTACTCGCCGAAGCCAGTTTGCTGCACCAGATATGTTGCCTCCAGGTGTCCGGACTCTACACGACGATATCAATACTATAAAGCTCTCCAGCTGGAAGTGAGGGTCGAGCTTTCGATGAACGTTCCACTCTGACGACACGAATAGCTTCCCTATGGAAGCGGCTGCCTTCTTCCGAACGCCCCGCAATTCTGACCAAAATGCATATGATACCTTGGTAAAACCATTTGCAGTGCCTTTCCGCGTCAAAAACTCTTGTCTCATGCATGGTCCAGAAACTTACCGAATCAAATCGAGCGAAATGTGTCGCAAACGAAGAAGATGCCATTATACTTGTCACAATATATGACAAGATCCCATGGAGCCCGTGTTATGTCGCTCGCCTATCTCAGCACGCATTCTTGTCGTCTCAAACGCTAGATGAACTGTGCAAAGCTGTCCCATGTGCACCCCATGCTGGCCGTATCACGTCCAGCCAAAATGGCCCCGTCTGCAATTTTGCACCTGAGAAAGACTCTGGACGTGTCCTGTGTATTGAAGGAGTATCTTATGGAGAAAATGACTATGCCAGGTACGTATGATGGAGACAACTATTACTTTTTTCACCATGAAGATAGAAAACTTGTAAGTCACCTCAAGACCCGTTCGAAGTCCAAGACTCCTATGGAACAAGCTACCAGCTCTTTAGCGGAGACATTACTGTCATCCATATCTCTTCGTATCAACGAGCCTTACTGGTTGTTGCACAGGGGAAACTGCGAACATTTCGTTGTCATCGAGCAAATCAGGTGCATTCCTTGTCGCTGGGAAAAAGCAAGAGCAGTGCTGAGTTCAGTGTTTTCAGGGCAATACATCCTTCAGATCCACGAACAGGTTATCCAATCCTGTTGCAACACACACCGCAGCTCCTACATATTTGTCGAGCCTGTTCAAAATCACCCGCCGTGTGGTCAATTGTGAATGATATCCGACTGGGAGAGAGTCCTTCGTGCCTGTGTACAGTTTGCTGGGAAAATATGGGGCTGCCAGAGAGCCCTGAGCTCGGGTCTATTGAAGTCCTACCTCTTCTGTACCACATACCTTAGATAAATGAGTGATCTATAGATGATGTCACCACTGATCTGATGAGAGCTAAATACAATAATTCAAAGCAGCCAGGTTCCTAATGTCAACATCCATAAGTCAGATAGCCGACGTCGACTCAATTGAACAATATGACAATGTCGTCTCTTGGATTAACAGTACTCTCATATACTCTGACGATACGGATGATCCCAACGCTGCAGACCTCGTCAGGCTCGACCACCAAATTACCCAACTCATTACAGCTTTGGATATCGCCTCCGAAGACTCGTCGACTCGACTGGAAAGCATCATGGACGACGTATCTCGTGGGGTACCACGTCTAGCCTATGATCTCCATTTTATGAGGGATGGCGCGTTGACACTACGGAACAACCTAGATGATGCCCTTCGCAAGACTCACGAAACAGTACCTCCGATTTTTGATGGTGTTCTCAAGCAGCTGCATAGCTTGGATCTCATAAAAACCAGAATGGAGTCTGCCCGAGAGGTTCTACAGGAGGCCGAGAGCTGGAGTACCCTCGAACTGGAAGCGACTTCCCTGATCGCAGTGAAGAATTATGCGAAGGCCGCAGAACGACTTTCGGAAGCGAGCAAGAGTATGGTAGTCTTTCAGAACACGCCTGAATACGACCTCAGACGAAATCTCATGGTGAACCTACAAAATCAACTGGAAGCGTCACTTAGTTCAGCGCTTGTATCGGCCATCAATGTACAAGACGTAGCGACTTGTAAAGAATACTTTGCAATATTTTCTATCATTCAGCGCGAGTCCGAGTTTCGTAACTACTACTATGCTGCACGCAGATCTAACATAATCAACTTATGGCAAACTGCTCAGCTCGTCGATTGCGACGAAAGTCCTTCAGGACAATTTACGATGCAAGAGACTCGCCAGTCATTCACAGACTTCCTCAGCAAATTCTACGACTCGTTCGTCTCCCTTTTGAATGTCGAGCGTACACCCATATGCTCCATTTTTTCTGACCCAATCACAATCATCTCTTCTTTTATCGCATCAACACTATCTTCCCTCCAACCCACTTTTACCCAGCGATTAGTCGCCCTCTCCAATACGCGACACGATTCTGTACTCACAGATCTTATCATTGCATTGCGTCTAACAGAGGATTTTGCAATTTCAGTCGACAAAATAATGGAAAAGGTCAGATTTGTGATAAACGAGCCGATACCACGACGATCCAGCAACGCTGAGAAGCCAACACATGTTCGCCGAAGATCTAGTCGAATGTCAATATCATGGCGTCCTGGACATAATCGGTCTGGCCCAAGTGTAAATGGTGGGGCAATTCAGCAAGTACTTTCCCGGGCAGCAGATGTCATGGAATGGGAACAGGAATTATTCCAACCCTTTCTTGATTTTCAAATTGATTATGGTTCGCTTGAGAAGCGCTTTCTGGAACATTCTCTTGCAGAAATCACAACAGGTGACTCGCAGGAACGGGTGGAAGAGGTTGACCGGCCTCGGTTGCTACGAGAACGTGCTGTGGATATCTTCGGATTGGCAGAAGGTAGTATGGGCAGGTGTAATGTGTTTACACATGGTTACGGAGCTGTTGGGCTCGTCTGGGCTCTGGACAAGTTTTTTAAGTCGTTCATGGAGCTATGGACCACGGAGTTGCAAACTATGATATCTCAGACCGGTTCGTCTGCGAAGACGCCTGCAGGCGATGAAGATCTGGCAGGTATGGATTACGATGCTCATGACTGGTCTAATATCCAGCTGTGCCTTCATTTACTATCATCTGCCCGAACAGTATCTGAACGGCTGTCTGGGTTTGAGACTAAGCTACGAAGTCATCTGTGTCAGATTGCGACAAACTTCAGAATGGTCCACGACGACCCAGCCACCTTCAGCATCAGCCCAGCGCGAGGCGAGAATCAGCTGCTTGAGCAGTCGACACTCAATTCTGCGGAGCTTCAGAGCCTGCTGGAATCTGTTGGGACAGGTCCCATGCACGCTCGAGCGGGTCATTCATATCAATCTCTCGAGCCATTGCTTGTCAACGCTCGTAGATCACTCTCTCTTTTCGCACAGACTTGCCAGACCACAATTCAGCAGTCGATTCTCTCGCCGCTCTGCCGACACCTCAAATCCTATCCGTCCTTGACCTTGTGGTCTGCACCGGGAGATCCCAAGTCAAAATTCTATATTAAAGAGAATGAACTCCAGGTACCCACTTTCTCTTTACTGCCAAGTGAGGTAATGCAGAAAGTTGCGGAAGGGCTGCTTAACTTGCCTCGGCTTTTTGAATTATACGCAGATGACGATGCTCTTTCATTTTCTCCTGGAACACTTCCCCATCTTGACTTTGAGATGTTCAAATATTTCACTGAGCACACAGCACCAGACACACCAACTGTCTCAAGTGGGGGTCACTTACGGCGGGCTTCAGTATCCTTCACTCCAAAACCCACCATCGTCGATCCTGAAGCCATTTCTTCTGCATGGCTCCTCTCCCTCGGACATACTTTTCTTGCGCATGTTGTACAAGAAGTTCTACCTAAAATCTCGTCACTCTCCATTTCTGGCGCGGCACAATTGGCGTCTGACCTCGAATACCTGGGAAATATCGTGCGAGCACTTAATGTTGAAAGTGAAACACTGACAAAGTGGAGAGTCTATACCGAAATGGATGAAGGGGAGATGAGAATCAAATTAAAAGAGACTCAGGACTCTGTTTTGCTGGATGTAGCTCGGCTTCGTGGACTTGATTAGATGATTGGTATATACAATGATAAACATAGTTACCTAATTAGCAGACTTGATAATCTGCAACCACTATGGCCTCAGCTAGTGTGTATGTTCTCCACTTCACCAGCGAGACAATCTAATATCTGGCTCTTTTGTAGCCGTTGGAAAGGTGTCGCGCGAGGACTTTCGGAGGCAGAAGGATCTTGATGCCGCCCGAAAAGCGGGTACGGCACCAGCTGCTCTCGATGAAGAAGGAAAACCTATCAATCCTCATATTCCCCGTATGTATACTTTCTTGTTCTTTTACAGTCTACCTCTCTGATACCCCATTTAGAATATATCTCACAAGCACCTTGGTACCTCGATACTGGCGCACCCTCGTTGAGCCATCAACGTCGACCAGAGCAGGAAAAATCCAAGCTTGATAATTGGTACGATAGAGGAGCGAAGGCTGCTCCTGCAGCAAAGAAATATCGCAAAGGCGCTTGTGAAAATTGTGGTTCTCTGACACATACAAGAAAAGACTGTCTAGAGAGACCCAGAAAGAAGGGTGCCAAATTTACGAACAAGGATATTCAAGCTGATGATATCGTGCAAGATATTACCGTCGGTTATGATGCAAAGCGGGATAGATACAATGGCTACGACCCAGCTGAGCATTCAAGGGTGTATGAACAATATGCCGCAATGGAAACTGCCAGACAGAAGCTCCGTGAAGAAGAAATTGATAAGCAAACGACAACGGATTTGGCCGCTGTACGAAAGGTCGCTAAGGCTGGGAAGGCTGAGGGGAAGTCAGGGGATCCTGATTTTGGTTCAAGTGATGAGGAGGATGCTGATGAGGACAAGTATGCAGACGCGGCGGACGCTGTAGGTCAAAAATTGGATACGAAGACCCGTATCACGGTCAGAAATCTGCGTATCCGTGAGGATACTGCCAAGTATCTTATCAACCTGGATCCGGATAGCGCATACTACGATCCCAAGACCCGTTCTATGCGTGACGCACCACTCAAGAACATGGCTCCGGAAGACGTGAGTTGATGTCAGTTTTTACTTTCATTTCATATTCATCCTTTATGCAGGCGAAATTTGCTGGGGAAAACTTTTTTCGTTACTCCGGTGAAGTTGAAGATGTGCAAAACCTTCAATTGTTTGCATGGAATGCTGCTGCACGTGGAAATGATGTGCATCTGAATGCCAATCCAACTGCCGGGGAGTTGCTGCATAAAGAATTTAGGGAGAAGAAAGCTGAGCTGAAAGACACAACTAAGGTTGGCATTTTGGCTAAGTATGGGGGTGAAAAGTACCTTCAGGCGGCACCACGTGAACTTCGACAAGGACAGACAGAAGATTATGTAGAATACTCTCGGTCGGGCCAGGTGGTCAAAGGTAGAGAAAGAGTGAAGAACAAATCGAAATATCCCGAGGATGGTAACGTGGTCACAGTTTTCCTCTTTGCTCCCTGCCTCACTCCTTGATAGTCTTTGTTAACAATCACACTGCTATTTGGGGATCTTGGTATGATACATCAAGTGGCGTTTGGGGATACGCCTGTTGCCAGTCGACTGTCCATGTATCATATTGTGCTGGGAAGGCTGGTATTGAAGCAGTACAAGCATCATCTGCACACAACCTGCTCGCTGCCCATACTTCCGCTGTCCCTTCCTCACACGAGGAGGTCAATCGAGAGGAATTTGCGAAAGTGGAACAGAACTATTCCAAGAAACGTGTTGGAGAAGGAGACGTGCGATTGGACCAGGATAGGCTGGCTCGCGCTTTGGCGGAAGAGAAAAAGCGGAAGGGAGGAGATGAAGATGACCGTTCTAGCAAGCGACGCAAGGGTGTGCTGGGGACCGGAACACACGACGTGACTGAGGAGGAACTTGGTCAGTGCTCCTGTGTACAGTCTTGGTGAAGTGCTCATGATTTGACAGAGGCCTATCGGATGACCCGTCGCATGGCAGAGGACCCTATGATCAACTACATTGACAAAGACGCCTGATCTGATTGTACATTTCTGTATTTGATTACTACTTATTATAACCATTAGTATTCACGTGATCTTGTGGACTGAAAATACAAGGTTGCGATCCACTTCAAGTTATGATGTTTGTAGCACACACGAATGCCCATGCCTATCCAAGCTGCTCCTGCGATTCTTGTTGGTCTCGGCGCCCGCATTCTTCTTGATATATTCAATAACACAGAAGGACCAACAGTCAGGGACCATATCCTCCTTGGAGTTTGGCAAGGTGTGGCCCTACACTACACTGCCAAGAACTCCAACCTTGGTTTCCTCATTATCACATTTATTGCTGGAAAACTCATCTTTGAATTTCACATATATCCCGACGTCAACAGATGCGCAAGCACCGTCATTGGTGTACTCCTTGGGTTTCTCGGAATAGATCTGATCTCCCAGTTTGTATACCCACGAGTTACCATATCTGCCTCACCTTCCACTGAACGTCGGAGGAGGAAGGTTAGCTTTTCTACGCCCGGTAGCAGAGAAGATAGGAAACGACCGCGCGTACCTCAGGCTCGTGTTAATTATAATAGCAGTGCACAGGCAAACAACATCAGTCACCGACAATCGAAACATCACCCTGTTTCCGACATAACTTCTGTTGATTCCAATTCTGACCTTATACGTGCTCAAGAGAATATGACACCCCTTGAACAAGAGATAGCTGCTTTACGAGCTCGTGCGTCTCTGGCGGATAGTGAGCGTAGGCGGTGTCGTGAAGAGCGTAAATGGGCTTTGTCAGAAGGGAATTTGGAGCGTGCTGCTTCATTGAAACAACAGGTCAAACGCTATACTGCCCTCATGCAGGGTTTTCATCGTGAAGCTGATACGAAAATCATACAGGGTGGGTCTTGTTTTTTTTTCAGCGACATTGTTCAATTTAGTACGTCTTCGTGACTTTAGAAGTTAAACATACATCACAAGTCAACTCGACTGGAGATGGACAACGAGCAGATGTGACCGTGCCTCATCCAGAACCTCGGTCGCACGCACGCAAAAGCAGTCTTCCAAATAGACATACTGACCCCCATGCTTCATCATCATCATCTTGGGATCCAAAACCAGGTCCATCTCGACGTGTCAACGATCTAACCGCACCTCCACCGATACTTATCCGACGTAATCCGACGCGATAGAAGATATATAAAAGATTTTTTTTTGTATCTTGATATAGTTTTTTTAAAGTTGTGATAATGAGCCACAACTCCATCATAGCACGCCGAGTTATTGTAGCAGGGCATTCAAAACTCGAGATTTCTGCTACTACTGCTTTATGTAACGTGGAAGGAGACTAGTACACGATGTGTAGTATGGCTACGATGAAATGGTGGAGAATAGGATATACAAAAGTTGGACAGAGAAAGGAAGGGGAACCGGACTTTTTAAAAACAGAAAAAGATCGTACGGAGCGAGGAAAGCAAAAAGATTAAACTTGAAAAAAAAAAAGAACTTGGTGTCACCGAAAAGATTTCCCGTTTGTCTTGACTGAAGTAGATCCTGATGTAGACGACGACCCGTTCGTCTTGCCACTGACTTTCGGCTTCTTCAACGCATTATTGTCGGATGGTTGTACTCGAGGTGTCGACTCCTTCATCACCATCTTCGCGTGGATCTCTTCCAGCTTGGAGGCTTTCACTTTCTTTGGCCAGAACAGGGTCACAAATCTATCATGTGGTATTTTCAAAAAAAAAAACACGGCTGGTACAGCATTCCTAACCACTTACGTCCATAGATGTCGTCTCCACCTCTCGCAATCTTCACCATTCGCTTGTTTTGCTTGCAACACCGCTTCAATACGACGACCGATAGCAGCGAGGGAATCCTTGAGAATTGCCACTTTATCTTCCCTCGGCATATCCTCTCCAGAAAGCTTGAGCTGTTTCTTGGAAAAAGATAAGATATGAGTCAATCATATGCTCAAAGAATAGAGAGAGAGGAATTCAACATACAAGTTGCTTCTTGACTGGTCGGAGTTCCTCTTTGGTGGCAGCCTCATCCATGGACGGGCTAGAAATCACCACCGCCACATTTTTAGTCGAGCGCACGGATTATGAGAATAAAAAACCACTCACCATTCATCTGATGAATCGGAATCAGTAAAGGTCGGTGTCGGTCTCCTCTTTCTCTTCTTCGAACTGGTATCATCAATCGTTGCCATAGCTTCACTCTCTGCTCTCCTTTTCAAACTACTGATATGGGAGGACGACGATGGCGGAAGTGGAGGCGGCGATGCCGAGATTTTGAAATGACCTTTGCTGCGCAGCGAAGTCTCGTACGATCGTAGCTTCTCATCATGCTCGCGCAACAGTCCAAGTAAGAAATCACCCCGCCGTACAAGATGAATTGCATTGGGTATAGGTCGAGTAGCAGCATCTTCACCCTTCTTTCCTTCCTCCAAGAAGAACTTGCCATCCAGTCCAAGTTTCGGATCTTTCTGCATTGCCTCCCAGTTGCCAAATCCATAAATGAAGGCACCAACGAGGAGCATGGAATCATCTTGAGGACCCCAACGACCGGACCAATTAAGCGTAGGCCGGATATTATCAATGGGAATAAACCACTTGTATGGATCATCTAGCTCGCATAAAGTGGTATTAAGGATTTGAAGGTCACGATGACGTGAAAGAACAGTTTCAGCATTAATGTTCCCAACTCCTCGACAGGTTATGAGAACAGCTTTGCTCTTCTGAGCATTGGTCAAGGTCTCGCCCAACGCGAGACGCTCACGTTTTTGATCCTCATTCTCTCTGACAGCTTGGTTGCAGATGTCAATAATTTCATCTGCAAGATCCAGAAGCATAGCCCTATTCTTGTCTTGCAACTTGGACTCTGTGACCTGGACAGGGTCGTAAGTGACCTAAAAATCGAGAAGATAACGATACTCACAATCACATCATACCGCTGTCTAATGTCACCCCACCGCTGTAGACTCCTGATCAATACGCGAACATCTCGCTCTTTCAGCTCCATAGCCTTCTGACTCGCGGATTTCCTCTGAACTCCAGCTAACTTTGGTTTCTTCAACGCACCAGCTGAGGGTGGATGATCAACGTCCATACCCTCATAAGAAACTTGAGCATGGGAGCGTTTTCTATCGCGGGACTCCTGTGCAACATGTTCCTCTGCTTTCCTCTGATCCTCTTCACTCTCAAATTTTCGTCGCTCCTCCAAAGGGATGATTTCCTCCCAACTCATGTCATTCTTC
>Ga0153987_1000199_pt1 | contig 21717 bp, 27 predicted proteins | sample TSNC071MetaG_FD_102279 | JGI IMG/M metagenome (GOLD analysis project Ga0153987, IMG submission 102279) | Attine ant fungus gardens microbial communities from North Carolina, USA - TSNC071 MetaG | ecosystem: Host-associated > Fungi > Mycelium > Unclassified | place: USA: North Carolina, William B...
GCATTTGACAGGATAATGCTAGACCTAAGATCATGATGTATTTTTATCGTCAAGTAATGGTCAACGTCCAGTATTTATGTTAATGTTCCGCATCCATGTGCCAAGACCACCTGTCCTGATGCTCGCCTTCCAGGGGTATATATTACCTACTGATAGGCCTACTGGTGGGTTATTGGCAAAGCTGACCCTATATGGCGGTCCAGCCAGTCTCCTGTCATTTTGTCGGTCAAGGTCGCAATTGAAATTACATACCATCAATGATCCAAATCAATTTGGTTTATCCGAATAATACCCGTCCACGAGGCAGCCGAGCGCAAGACCCTGCATTAGTTTAATTCTGACTCTTGCATTTGCTCAAGTTACTGACCGAGGACGCTTTTCGACCCTCATTATGTATCTCATATCTCCGCTGGTGGAGGTGTTTCGCTACACGTTGATGCCTATTGCACCCTTTACATGGTTCGATGTACCTCTCAGCACGCTTGACGTTATTGCCGCATTCCGACTGTGTATTATTTTACGACAACTGAGGGAAATAGCACATTCAAAACACATGTTGAGTAAAGGTAAGGCTGGGATAGAAGACAAGTCATTCATGAAGACATTGGCCACCACACTCCTGGTGGTGTATGGCGGCGAAGCCATCACATGTAAGTTGTCTGTCCATGATATTCTGTACCAATTTTCGTTTTTTCTGTATCAAAGCACCGTTTTTAGGAATTCCGCCTTCATTTATGACAGCCAGCGCCGGACCAGTCCTATACGCTGCTGTGCAAGCAGTCGTGGAGTACCTGCCAGAAATTCCGGAGTTAACGGGGGAACTTGAGCTACCGTTGTCACTAGTTGACGGATTCACTCGTGCCTATCTTGTTTGTAGCCTCATTCCACCCTCAGTGACCCAACACCAATCTCCCATCATTGCCTCCTCACCGTGGACTCTCCTAGTCGCTTCGCTAGTAAGTGCAATGCCATATCATCGACGGTTCAGGTCTATAATTCTGCAGCTTACAGCCAATGGAGGATTTTTCTTGGTCAATCTATTCTCGATCCTGAATCCTTCTTCAATGGCAGTGCAAACGCCCCCAGAGTTGCAAGCATATGGATGGTCAACAGTTGATCTATGGTGTGCGCCTGCAATGACGGGTTTATACGCCTTCATGACACATGCTCAGCCATTCTGGGCTGACCTGCATGCGGTGTTTGATGAGATGCTCGGTGGTGCCGCAGCCGGGAAGGCCATCAATTCCGTCGACCCGGAGGTTGCCAGAGTGATATGCGCAGTCATTCTGTCCGTGTTATTTGCTTCGCGAGCAGTTGTCAATTTCGGCTTGTTTAGATCTACGCAGAAATGTGAGTACCGTATGCTCAGCCTGACCAGTCGCTGATGGTCTTCGATGCAGCTGAGAAAGAGAAGACTCAGTAGGGACTTGTAGCTATCACTTATGTCATTGCACGTGAACTAGATCTAGAAAGGGCAGTGTAGTCCGATGGCTTGCCCGTCAATAGCCCAATGGATGAGAAATCGTAACACAAATACTCGATGATGAATACATACAGCTTCCCCTATAAATTGCACAAGCTTGAACGACGAGAGGCGGCCAAGCCCAACTCGATATTGCTGAGAGGTGGATGGAGAGCGTGGAGAGAGCCTACATTTCGAGTGCCGAACGTCAAAAACACATACAAGGACTCATGAATGTATAAAAAGTCAAAGAAACCACTCTCAAATACAACATTAGTGCTCAGACCATCATTAAAGAGGATCGAGAGATTGAATTTCTCTTCAGTGAAGGACAAACATTATGTCCCCGTTCAAAACAAATATCCTAATCGTCCGACTGACAGAATGTCCTCCGACTTCTAATATACCAGGCAGCGTCTTCGGTCTTCAACATACATCTCTTCTATGGAAAAGAAATTCTTCTCTTTAGTGTTATACAAGGCTAAGGAGCGTGCAGAGAAAGGTTCAAGACGACAATTAATACCAAGCGCAGGGAAGGAGAGCCTTTTCATGAGTGCGTTCCTGGTGATCTTTGGTCCTTGTTGATCAATTTCTTTTAATAATGAAGACACCTTTGCCGTAATAGTAGATTGTACAGCAAATCCCATGGGAGTATCTGGTCGCCATCAACGCACTTCCTGATGTTGGAGAGAAATATATCCTGTCTGACAGAACTTATCATCTATATTAATCCTTACAGTTGTCAAAAGCTCTTGAAGTGGTACACAAAAAATGGAAACTGCTATGCGAGAGCTCATTGCCCAAGGAACGGCCAAGGTCTGTGCATCTCAATGGGACGAGTACAGGTTCAGAAGTCCCGAGGTTGGGAGTTAGTTGGTTGACAAGAAATTTCATGTGGATATTACTGGACTTTGATGACAACTCAAGTTGAATATATGACACTCTAATTTCAACGTCAAATCAAAAATCCGTATCAAGTGATATCCTACCGCAGTCAAAACATCCTGAGGCGAGGCGGTACTCAATTCCTCTGACTCGTAACCATCGAATGTGAGGTATATTCAGTCTTCTGCTTCTTCCTTGGTTCCCCGACCTCAACAGTGGGTTGATTAGAATGATTCCTCGAGCCAGATTGCACCACAAAAGGCACGACTTTTGCCTTCTCAATGCTTATGTCTAGAAGCTTGTCAAATGGATGAATGAGGCGGTTGAAGAGTTTATGATAGTCCTTTTCTTCAGGCTCAGACTTCCTGTAGATGCACCACAGGCTGTCCCGGATCATCATGAAAGAGGCGGGAAAATTAAAGTAAAGCTCAGGGTGAAATGCATCACGAAAAGGTGGCTTTAAAGGAGAACGTTCCTCCGTGAGGAATCTCTCGCGCAATGGCTCGGGCTGAGGGGAATTCGCAAAGATCCGTGGCCGAATCTTTGTTGCTGCTTTCAAATCCACTCGCCCAAACACAATCCACAAGGCAACCCACATCAGGGATTCTAGATCGTGATGGTAATTGTATCTGAGGTATGTCTCGGGCGGATCAGGAGGTCGCAAAAGAACATTGGCCAAGTATTGTTCAACTTCCTCATCAGACGAGGATGAAGCGGCTTTGTATGAGTCTGCATATCTTTGCGAGCATGTATTTCCAAAGGCATGAAGTAGGGAGTGCCCTGATCAAATGTTAACCAGGATCTATCTTGTGCATCTAGATATAATGGATGATGCCCTGTTCCGATTCAAAATATCATATTTCCCTCTTATGCTGTTCTGGATGTCATTTTTTATCCTTATAATCATATGATGTCTACTATACTTGCGATATGCGATATGCTTTCAGATTGCGTTGTTTTGGGTTGTTTGAAGTGATGGGTTGTTATGCCTCAGTACATGTATTGTAGGAAGCAGAGACATGGCAATTTAATAGCTATCCCGACTTGAAGCAGAGAATGATTGATTCTGGGGCTGGTATGATTAGGTATGCGCTATCATTGAGATAATGTTTACAACAGATCTTTGTCGGCGCTCTTTAAGATGTACTCAACTGTAACTAGTGCTTCAACATAGACGCGCGCTTTGAATGAAAATCACCGCTTGCCACAGGAAATCATCCAACACCCTGGGAAGTTGGCGAGTTACTTTTCTCAAATCATTCAAGATGAAAAAATATTGAAGAGTAGACACTGATATAACTAAATCACCACCGAGGACACAGCCATGGACCTGCAATCGCTAAGATGATGCTGTTGACCCACCGCATGTCGGATCACCACCCCATCAGATTCGACTCCTTCTACTTCCACATGGAAGCTACAGCTGAAGCCTTCCTTTTGCTCAGCTTTCCCAGTTGCAACCTCTCGGTCAAGGATTATACAGAAACAAGTCCCTTTGGTCTACAATGTGTTACCGTTCCGCTTCCCGGTGCCTCCCGCGACTGGGATAGGGATGTTTATCTGGTACTCAAGCTCAATATGTCAGAAACTCCAATAGATCCTGCCAGAGTCGTTCAGCGAACAGTAACCTCTGCAATGAGAGTCTACACATTTCATGCGACCTCCGCTGAACCCGACGAGCTCGTACTCACCGTTCCTTGCCCTCCCGGAGACAATAAATCTAGCTATCTGCACGAAGATCTCGACACCTTTGAAAGCATTCTCGAACAATATGCAATTGAATTCCGATCTTCTGCTGCCCCTGGGACTCAGGCGCAAACCCCTTCTATTCCGAATCTCCCCCCACCAACGTACGTGAATGACCAGAAAGACCTACATGGTCACCTTGTCATGGTTGACGAAGATACTGGTGAAGTGGTTGGTGAAGTTGAAGATCGTTTTCGTATCCAGGAAGACCCTATGATGTATCGACAAGGACATAGGAATGATCCAGTCGTTATTGAAGTCCCTGACGAAGGAGGTCTGCGTGAAGAAGATGCAAATGCTTTAGCAGCCTTTGCAAGGATCGTGCCTCCCGATGAGCAAGACTGGATCACCAGATCCGCCACTGTCGTTAGGTATGTACCCTTCTTTCCGTCGCGAAACGCGTATTCCAACAGATCCCTTCTAGTCGTGTGATTTCATCTGGAACGAAACTCTTAGTTACGACGATCTCCACTGCTTCTAACTATTATATCACAAGGTCTAATCCTTCGCCGCATCACTCCTCGTTTCATTTGACTGCTCCAGACCACGGAAATACAAAACGACAAGCGTCACCTCTTTCTAGCAGATCACATAGTCCTACGCCTCCACCTCTACCACCACGTGCTCTGGTATTCCTCACCTCTGACAAAACGCGTCAAAACCTCCGTGCTGTCCACGCTGTATCAGGACAAGCTGTCAAAGTCAGTGCCAAGACAGTCAAGACCATCGACAACATGATACGTCGTGCAATGGGCGCCAGACCCAAAGAGAATCGACTGAGATACAACCCTGCGCCAACCAGCTCGCCCTCTATTGCTTCTATCTCTCATGCTGATCTCAAGCCTCCTCTTCCTCCTCGCCCAAACATTTATACACCATCCCCAGGTACGGGATCACCCTACCCCCCTCCTCTTCCACCTCGCTCATTTCCTCCGTCCTCTTCACAAACATCTACTCATCAACACCAACGACAAGATTCCATTTCAACTCTTCCGCCTCAACCAAGACTTACAGCTGCTCGTCGCCTTCTTATCTCTGCCGATCTTATTCTTTCCACGATTGACGATTCAACTCGCAAGCTTCTTGATTCTGGGACCGTCAATCTCGGTAGAATCGTGCATCATAAATATGGTGTTGAGGCTGCTGAAAGTTCACTGTTGATGGCCGGGACCGCTAGGAACATCGGGTTGGTTTATATCGATATGTCAGGAATAGGTAGAAGAGCATTGTTAAGAAGGGCCGGGATGAGCTTTGTCAAGGGCCAAGTGCAGAGTAGAGAAGACGGAAAGAGACCAGTTCCTCTTATACCTGGACAAGAAACACGCAAGTGAAGTCTAGTCATAATTAATTAGATTCAAGATATCCTCCAACTGTGTTGGACTACCATGACAGGATTTAGGCTTAGATAGTTAATGACATATGCTACAGGATGAATTATAAGATTTACAGTGCATCAAAATTGATGTGATGTGATGCACGCCTTCGTTCCAGCTCGTCTTCTCTCTGTCCATGCCATGCCATTAGCACACTAATTAAATCCAGCTTTGGGAACTCACTTTCTCATTTAAGTGCAAAACAAATACAATAATTGCCAGAATCACCATGCCTCCAATACAGGTAACAGTAACCCAGGGCACCCAGCTTCCCGGCCGTAGAAATAATTCTCGTTTCCAACCGTCACCGCTCCCATCTAATGGAGGCACCACGACAACGCGCGAGTTGGGGATCACGCCCTCCATATTAATATAATGGTCTGGTGCATGGATGGTTGTGCCGACGAAGAAGTTCTCAATATAGTTGTTGGTACGGCCCAGACCAAAGAATGAGTAGGGAGGCTGAAGCGCATGGTAGGACGTTTGAGAAAGCTGGCCAACTGATGAGAAGAGATCATCCATTCAGGAATGGCCCCAGAAATGGTACAAAAGGAGAGAACCAACCTTGGGCAGCTGACCGATGCCCTGCTGTATCGAAAACAGTGTACTTATACGAAGCACCTGAATAGCTGACACCAAATGGCTACATAATTCTGAGTGGCTGGAATGAAAAAAGAAACGAGATACATGCCTGATATCTCTCAGATCCATTAGAAGAGTAACACCAGCCACCATTGCATGCACCATTTGAAACTAAGGCAATTGCCGCAACCCTCATGAGAAAGCATCCATTCCAATGGAAAAGAGAACGCACCAATTGCTTTGAGAAAGAAGGCATCGTAGTAGAAATTATTCTGGATGAACAGGACCCGACTGCCACTCTGAGATCCAATCCTTTGGACCATGATATCCAAAGTCCCCTAGATATTGCGGAACGCGAGTGACACTCCTTTCAGGAAAAAGGAGAACAAAAACAACTCACATCCTCATCCATATCTAGAAATGTCACTCCTCGTGCGTCCTTGACATTTTCTAATGACGTCGTTCCAATATTTGCGACTCTCCATCCCCTCCTACCAGAGCCATCAGAAGGATTACACCCCACCACTCCGGGCGCACACGGCACAGAGTAAACAAGATGCGGAGTGCGATTATCGCCTGAAGCACTTATCGTAAGAAAGTCGAGGAATCCATCCAGATTAGCATCGCCGAGTTGGATTGAGAGGGGAATAGATGGATCATAGGTTGTATCACTGACGAGAAGAGAAGCATTTTCTGGAAACAAAGAAGCGACAGCGAAGCGGGAATAAGCCTGCAGAGGCATTAGCGGGTCCAAGTGGATATCTGATTCACATACATCATTGTCTGCACTGTTTCGGAGGTCGAACTTGAAATGGTCATCAGGCGTACAGAGATTACTTGGCTGCCTACAAACTCTAACGCCATTCTTCACTTCAGATTCTGTGCTTGATAAGCATAAACCTAGCTGCTGATTGTACACAATATTGATGAAACAGTCTTCGCCGATTCCTTTGGAATCCACATTCTTACAAGTCGTAAACATCATATCAATCGTACCGTCCCTATCTGTGACGAAAGAGTCGCAACGTAAGGACTACGATGAAGGCCTAGCTTACCTATATCACCAAAAGAAACACCTTGCGTCCCAGATGGCAAGGGCCCTTGTCTGGCCATTAGGAAACCCTGAGACTTCTTATTCAACCAGATCTGATATGATTTCTGGCCATTTCCCTCGTCACAGACGAGGAAGACATCTACAGGAAGAAGAAACAACAGTCTGAGTTCACAAACTCACACTCATGCACTGGGTACACACCCGCCAAGCAGTCTCCATTGAGATCTACAACAGCATTGCTGTGAGGATTTGCGATCTTACATTGAGATCCATTAAAACGTGAGCTTTGTCTGTACAAAATCAATGACGTGAAAAGAGACGAAAAAGATATACATACATCTCGAACAATGGTGAATCTGACATTGACGAATTCCAGACGTTTTGCCATACTTGTAGCTGATCCCCACCTCTTCTCGTCAAACCAAGTAAATCAATTTTGAGATCACCATCAATGTCCAAAAGTATAGGTTGTGCGGAGGTTGATGACTGGACTTTGACTGGATGGGCAATATCTGGAACCCTATGAGGTAGCCGATGGAATCCACCATATTCATATTACTCACCGAAACCTTTATTTGGTATCGACCGATAGACATGCATGTCAGTCTCGTCCTTGTTCCGACCCTGGCTCATGACAAGAAGATCGAGCTTCCCAGTATGTGTAAAATCGCCAGGGACAACATTCAGTACTTTAGCAGAATGGGTAAAACGTTGGCCTTCATCGAATATGAAATTCTCTAGAGCAATCAAGTCCCAAACGGTTCTGGACGAATCATTCAGAGCATACCATGGTTCCAATAATGAATTGTGAACGTCCGCTGGTCTGAAGCCAGTGATAAGAAATCCAAGCTAATGCCACAAATAATTATTCGAACCCTAGTAACGACTGACATTGAAACCTACAACTGATCACCACTGAAATCACCAAACGCTACAATTCTTCTGTCTCCCGTTAACCCCAAAGTACCTGCGTCCACCAATCTAGTCCCAGTGAATCGCTTCTTTGGAAATGGCCAGAACGCTGCTCCATGTAATGGTGAGCATATCAGGAATGACCATATAAGACTCTTCCATGACAATTGCAGTGCACTTGGCATGTCTACAAGACTGGCAAATAGCGGAAGAGGTCGTGAAATGAAGTCTGAAATCGCTCTCTATGACGAGTTAATGTCATTGCTTTGTACTGTTTACTCCAGATATCAATCCCTTACGTATCTCAGATGTGATTTGCCTTAGTGTAAAGAATTTGTATCATTGTATAAATCAATTGTTCAACGTCTTTCGCGGACCTTGAACCACACAACTCCGATCACACCAAATCCAAATCCAACAATGAAAGCAAAGAGTACAAGGATATCACGATAATAATTGTTCGAGCCAAATCCAAAAAGCTGGCAAAAACGTTAGTTTCTAGATTGGAAAAAATTGAAATCACCAACGAGATCCATAATCAAACTCGCCGAAACGTTGACAGGAACGCCTTGCAGCGTATCCTGAATCATCAGACCAGAGCCAACTTCGTTGACAGAAAGCGCCTCTAGGCTGTACTTCAGTGGACATAACCACTGCAACCATCGGAGGACAGGAGGTATGGAGTTTAGATGGACAAAAAAACCTGCATATGTCATCTGATACAATGCAGTCAGAGCAGAAAGTAAGATGGCGATGCCACCGTTCTGGAACAGAGTGCCAAGCAAGAAATTCTACGAGAAGTGAGATCGAGAAGGAATATGGACACGGAAAGATAAGAACTCACGAAGAGGGTCATTGCCATACTATAGAGCACCAGGACGAAAAGAAACTTAAAGAAGTTAGCGGGGTTTTTGGACAGTCCAGCCATCCAATAGGTACTAAAGGCGTGTTAGATAGAAGGTATGAATGAGATAAGTGGTAGCGCTTACACAGATGAAACAATAATAGTTGGTATCAAACGAAGTGGTATCATATCAAATAAGAAACGAGAGAGGAGCCATGAAGTTGGGCTATAGTAAGCACTCGCGCGCTCACGCAGAAAGAGAGGTCGGATTTCGACGATATTATACAATGCACTGAGCGAAGAAAAGGCAATAAGAGCACCCTAGAGAAACGTCAAGGTTCATCACGAAAACGTCAGTCAATGTCTTACCAGAAAGAACAAGCAACCAACACGAGACTGGAACCCGGCAATGGATTCGTCGGTTTGGTAATACAGGCCACCTGGTGAAAAAATCAATGATCGAGTAGAAAAGTTAGATACATATGTGAACGTACCACAAAATACACCCAGTACGCATGCTACTGCAAGATGAGTAATAAACAGAGACTTGTCTCTAAGTTTGTCGCATCAGATTAGAAAATTGAGACATTCAAGCTCACCCACCTCCGCAAGATTTTCCATTCCCTTCCACATAGATATTGGAACTGAGTCAAGAATGTCGTCGCGTAGGTCAGCCTTGGCCCAGCGCCAACACGATGCCCAACAGTCTCATTCAATGCAATTGGAGAGCCATCAGTGCTACCATCCTTACGCTCCTTTTCAATAGCTTCCGAGTCCGAGCCACTAGCGCGTGTACGACTTTGCGATGACAAGCTAAAAAGCCTAACAGGAGGATGACTGGCAACTTCGAGGAGGTAGTCTGCGACATTGTACCCTTCGCGATAGTACGGAACACCGCTGCCCGCAATTGCTCTAAAATGGTCTACAGGGGCCATGGAACCAGGGCCAGAGTAGAGCATATGTCCTTGAGAGAGCACGAGGATGGTATCGAATTGTAGATAAAGTTGAGAACTAAGACGATAGTTAGAAGATTCTCGATGCAGGACTAAGTCAGCAGCTAACCTAGGTTGATGGATAGAAGCAATGACAGGGATGGGATTGACAGGATCATGAGCGATATCAGAAAGAAGACTTGCAACACGACTTGCAGAAACAGAATCAAGCCCTACGCGACGCAAAATTACTTATAAGAGTGAGGATATTGTGATGAGCTCACCAGATGTGGGCTCATCGAGGATGAGAACATCAGGCGCGGCAATCAATTCCATCCCAATGCTAACTCTTCTCATCTCACCGCCGCTGATCCCTCTAGCCTTGTCACCAGAGTTGGTCCCAATACGCGTGTTGCTGATATCCTTAATTCCAAGCTTCTCTAACAGAATGTTCACGCGCTCAGATTTCTCCGTATCAGAAATGGTTTCGGGCAATTTCAACCGTGCAGCAAATATCAAAGCTTCGAATACAGTAAGCATGGGTGGAAGTATGTCTTGTTGAGGCACAAAGCCGATACGGGGAGCTCTTGAGAAATTGCCATTAGCCTGGGTACGAACCTCGCCTGTGGTAATTCCAGATTTGCTCTTCCCTGCAAGAATCTCAACCAGAGTCGTTTTCCCAGCGCCTAAATGAGATATCATCAGTGACATTGATGTGCAGCACAAATGAATGGGGATCTACCACTAGGCCCAAGAATTGCCATCATTTGTCCTGGATCCACACGACCATTGAGGGCGTTCAAAACAGTTTTCTCGCTATCAGTGCTATTGTCTCTGCCAAACCATCTTAGCAGAGAAAGACCTTGCGACCTTGGTATAATATAGGTCAAATCAATCCACTCTAGAGCAACTCTCCATCGATCAATATCCTTCCATCCCGAAAGCCTGGCCCTCCTCTGCAAAAGAAGTCCCCACAGGAGTGTAAACAACGCAAAAAGGACAAGCCCGCCGACTACAGCCAAACCGGCAATAACGCCACCGCTGAGTCCTGGGCCACTATTCATTGAACCAGTGGTGTCAGTGACATTTCCGCCACTGTCGATGACACTTTGTTGCACACATTCTCCAAAGGTACAACTATCAAGTGAAAGACCGTCAGAACCAAAGAGATCGGTAAGTGTCTGCTGCTTGAAGCTACAAGATGATGAGTGGTTGGAAGGACTGGGAGAAGCGCATTCAATATTGAGGGTGCCAACAAGTCCATTGATGGGACTAGTTAGGTCAGTAATCGGCACTGCACCACAGAAAGTGGTATTCGGACGACAGGTGCACTCAAGATTATGACAGCTCCAGGAGGTACTCCCATCCGCATCATTGACTTGCTGCGTGCATGTGTCTGCTTGACAATAGAATTGTTCGACGCCATCGTAGAATAGCTGAGCATACACGCTATTAGAGGCACCAAACGCTGTGACATTTGGTAAAGGTGTGAGGGAAGATTGGCGCGTCCGCATGATATTGAGAGTGGATTTCAGAGGGTAGATAGCTTGGAGCGTAGGGTTCTGAAAGATCATTTATTGGTGGAATGTGATGTTAATTTAACCTTAGACACAAACATGGACATCGCAACTCATTTGACCTGCAGCGTATACTCTTGGTGCATTATTGCACACCAAGGAGTTTCCCGTTGATTGACCATCCAAGGAAGATGATGGATCAAAAGGCGCAAAGGCAGACTGACAGCTACCAGAACTTGTGCATACGTTACACCCCGTTCCAGTCCAACCCGACTGGCAAGAACACCCAGCACTGGTAAGGTTAGCAAATCCCGAAGAAGCTGATACGAGAGGACGACCGGATCCTTGAAATATTGTTCCACCACAAGCAATGGATGAACAAGTGGGATCACCAAAACCTGTGGGACATGAACAATTTGATCCGTTTGGAATGCCATAGTTGTCGCAATTTTGAGCGTTAGCAGATACGATCCCAAGGAGTATTGGAGACCACACAGTCCAAGTGACACGCATGATCTTTGAAGTCCTGCACTGGATTGCTAGTGACTCAGGTCATGAACATCGAGAGTGAGAGAGAGCATTACATCAGCAGTTGATTAATAATTTATTCTTAAAAAATCCACTAATTAGATTTGAAATAATCATAGCGCACTCATAAAAGGAACATCTTCAGTCGTGAACATCTGACATCAAGGCACATCGTTGATGGATGCACTAAATTTAAATCTGTGGCACAGCTCCGATATATGTTCCCACAGCATCTGTGACCAGCACAAACCCTCTGTGCTTTTTTCATACTATGCCAAATGTCATTCTCCTTCGTACACCAGTAGAATCTCCCTCAGATACATATGAAGCTGTACTCCATGGTGCCTCCCTCAACGTTTTCTCCATTCCTGTTCTCGAGACTTCATTCGTAAATATCCCACACTTGCAATCATTAATTTCGGATGGACCGCAATGCAGGACATTTGCCGGAGTAATCATTACATCCAAGCGCTCCTGTGAAGCTTGGACTGGAGCTGCCAAGAGCCTGTTTTCTTCCCTGCTTCCTAATGATGATGTTTCTCGCACGAAACTCAAGGCCTCGTTAGGTTGGTCATCACCTCACTCAACGTAGTGTCAGTAACTCAGCAACCGTCGTCAAAATCGCAGTCGCGTGGGGAGATATTCCATTCTATGTTGTAGGCAAGGGAACTGCAGCTGCACTTGAGGAGTTCCGAGAACTGTGTTCGGATTCAGGCGAAAGCATGATACTTGACATCCGAGGCCAAGAGACTGGCAATGGCGAACAGCTTGCCAGATTTGTATTAGAAAATGGAGACAGAAATTCAAACAACAAAAAACTACTCTATCTGACCGGCGACAAGAACCGTGATACAATACCCAAGATATTAAGTTCAAACAACAAAGCTCAAGGCCCTCCAATTCTCCTTCATTCTCTTCAAGTGTACGAAACACATAGTGCTACAGATTTTGAGAGAAATATCGGACTCTTGGTGACACAGGAGGCGCAATTACGTCAAGGTACCTCCATTCGTTTCTGTAAATAAGTTGCTGACTCTCGCTCAAAAGACAACATTTGGTGGGTTGTCTTTTTCGCTCCTTCATCCTCCCTGCTAGCCTACCGTGTGCTCTTGAACCACTTTCGCTTTGTGCACAAAGACGGTTCCGATACCAGATCACCACTCCCTATTGCCAGAGTCGCTGCCATAGGTCGTACGACGTCATCCTATCTGGAAGATGAACTTAAAATTCGTGTAGATGCAATGGCGGCGAAGCCCTCTCCAGAGGCCCTGTCTGCTGCCATAACATCCTCCATGCATTGACTTTCTTCTATTGCCTCCTTGAATGTCACGAATGTAGGGCTATCAAATATTTGCATCCTCTTGCCTCACGCTCTACCAAGACAAAATAAGGCTTGATATAGGCTAGATCCTGGATTGATCAAGTGCAATGACAGGAAGTCTCATATGATGCAATTCATCAGTGAGTTGTTTCCGTCGCTTTTTGCTTTTAATGATTGTTGAGAAGAATTGAGAAAAGACATTTGTCGCCCAGCTCGCATGACAGAAAAGTGTAATCCTAAACTGAAGCAATGATAACGGCTCCCCAGCATTGCACATCGACTTTCTTTCTTATGTAAAATATATAACGCCATTCCTTGACATCTATCAAAAGCGAGACTGGGGCGCATGATCGTCATTAATTGTTGTCACAGACTTGGATAGTACAGATACGGCATTGCCGATGGTCAAGATAGCCACCATTTCGAGAAAAAAGTCCAACTTACTCACGTAAAGCTAGACGGAAAACAACATTCTTGACAACAGACGACATACAGAGAACTATCAACTCGCTGTTGCGTCTATGAAGACCTGGCAATGCTGGTAGCCTCAGCTCCATTCTTAGTCAAGGTAGCCTGAGTAGGACACATGAGCTTGCCTTCGCCCCAGCGAGGTATCATGGCTCTTCCGAGTCCTACCAGTGGCCAAAGTTATATCATCAGAGCATTGGTTGGATTGCCTTGTCAGTGCGTCATAGTTATGTAGTGGATGGTTGGAAGTTGGCGATTGTGTCACAAATGAAGACTGGATGCTGCTGGTGGGCAGTGAAACAACATAGTTTGAAGCTGCATATCAGTCAGCAGATAGGACAAATGGGGTGCTGCCAGGGATGCCAGCACTGCACAAAGTACAAAAACAACTAGCCCATTCGAGTATCTGGCACGTGACTCCCGGATACTTGCACTTACCCTTCCCTTTTCTATCCGTTCCATAACATGTTTGGGAAAGTAAGCTTTCGCCTAATACTTCAATATATTTTGTATTGACACTTTCTGCGCTTCGAGATATTCTCTTGGTGGTCAGGTTCGCCTTCACCAACTCCCGAAAAGCCGTATGATCCTACCGACCCCAAGCAGAATCCTTTGAATCCGAAAGGCCTTAAACCGTACGTATGCCCTTACTGTCTTTCCAATGAGCTGTATATCCGTATACAACTGATCCATTCATTAGTTGTTGTGCTTGTCCTCAGACTAAATCTGTAAGAGACGATTGTTTCTTGAAATATGGCGACGACGCAACAGAGAAATGCAAACAAGTGGTTGAAGATCATCTTACATGCATGCGTAACTTGGGTTTTAAACTTTGAAACACATTCGCTGCGCTAAACATTTATCAATCTGCGAATATAGAATAATACAGTGGTTCCTCGTTCAGATTTGATTATTGAAACTTATAAGGGCAGATAGATATTCATTCATTCATTAGCAACTATACACCAATTTGACATCACATCATTATACTCGAAATACAAATGATTGCATGAACGCAGCACGAAATCGACTTGCCAAAAACGACATAATAAAAGGAGGTTCTCTAACCATAACAACAAGACCTGACAACACTGGGACAACGATACCCCCGAACGAGATGACTCTGCGTGTCTTACGAGACAATTTACCCCAACCATTACTTTTTTTGAACCACGTATTCCAAATGAGAGCTGTCCCGTCTGCGATGTGAAGCGCCACGGAACCAACTATGCTCACATAGAAGAACCAACTTCTCCATGGCCAGGTGTATAACCCATATTTGACAAATTCGTAATCCAAGGAGGAGGGTCCGACGGAAGATATGGAACTTGTGCGGAGAGTCGGGTAATACCTATGAACAAGAACGTGGACAGGGAGGAAGACGAGGATCATTGCGTAGCCTGAGAGACTCATAAAACTTGTCAAAGGTCTCCAAAGGAACAGACGTCTTCCAGAAGGTTCAAGTCCTGCTATGTTCGATGACTTGCTCAAGGATGAACCGACCAAAAGGCGTTTGGATGCTCCAGCAACGGCATGGACTACTATAGGCACAAAGACCAGTAGCCCCTCTCCTACGGGAGTTTGATAATACTCCCGGCCCAGAAGCTGTCCACGATGAAGAAAAGTTCGATATATTAGCAACTTTTTGCAAGAAACAAAAATGTGTTACCATTGTCCGGGATGCAAGATTTGTTCCACCAATATTAGCGAATACGGGTGCCGCAAGATGAACGAAGAGAAATGTGGAAATGAACGGGGTTGTCACATGGGAGATGGTCGTTAACGTGTTCACGACCGTGTGTCGAACACGGTCTCTCGGATTTGACATGTTTACACGTAAAAGAGTTTGTTTGTCCATTCAAATTGTACCCTGAGACAAAAATAAAGCACAAGTGAACGTTCTATCATTTCAATTCAACATACAACCATGGCGTCCACAAGTCTTTTCCTATTTTCAAATTTCACGACTTGAGTGGGGTGCGCGAAATGCAATGCAACACCCAGAAAGGATTCGAGGAAAAGTCAAAAAGCAATCCGGTGCCTGTGGTAAAATTCTAAACATTGTTGCCAATCAAAACCAAACAAAATACCATTCACATTTGACAACGTGTCTAAGAAGGTCGTGAGCCATGATCTCTTTCAAAAAGCTCATTTGGCTAGCTATAACCCTCGTCTCGTCTATTCATGCCAGATCAAGTACTGGTGATTCTGTTCTTGTCATTGTAGAGCCCAAAAAACAAAATAGTTATAATATTTTCTTTGACGGGTTACGAGGTAAGTCTCTCTCTCTCTCTTTAACTGTTTGTTTCGAAGCGACTGATTGATATTATTTTTTGACAAGAACGAGGATTTGAATTAACTTTTCGAACACCTCGAACAGAATCTCCTGCTCTTATTCAAGATGATATACCTAGTTTCTCGCATGTAATTCTTTTCGCTTCTGAAACGAAATGTACGTTGTCGATCTATTTCGATGAGAAAAAAAGGGACACTCTCATCGTTTCTTCCAGCTTTTGCAAAAGACATAACACCACAATCTCTGATTTCCCTTGTCAAACACAAGACCAACCTTCTTGTCGCTCTTTCGACCAAACAAACTCCTCTTACTTCTCTAGCTGCTGAGTTCTCTCTTACTCCAGCACCTCCTAACACACCTTTAATTTCTTATTTCCCTGAACGTGATGATGATACACCTTTCAATGTCATTCCTATCCCTCTTGAACCCAAGAACGACAAGAAAAACCTTATTTCCTTAACGTCAAGTAATACCGCACCAGTGTGGTATTCCGGCACATCCATGCTATTAGGGAATAATCCTCTCATTGTACCCATACTCAATGCACCTTCTTATGCTTTTGCATCGGACGTTGATGGAGGTTCTGCGGATTCATTGGTTGATGCTAGTGAGAGGGGAGGTGAAGGGTTATGGGCTGGTAGTCAACTGGGACTTGTCACTGGATTTCAAACTAGAAACGGTGCCAGAGTTGTTTGGACGGGTGGTGTCGAGTTGTTTAGTGATGAATTCGCTCAAAAAGCTGTTGCGTGAGTTGTTTTTGTGATTGTAGACATGTTCTGAAAACACATATTATAGCGGAGAACCTTCGGGGAATCAACAATTTGCACAAGATGTTGTAGCTTGGGCTTTCCAAGAATCTAACGTGCTACGCATCGATCGCATTGATCATCACAAATTCAACGAGACGAAACCTTCAGAGCAGTATACTATAAAGGATGAACTCGTTCGTCCTTCCTCTCTCTCTTCCCTTTACATTGACGTCGACCATTGTCATCAGGTTTACACTACTCACATCTCAAAATACAACCCAAAAAGTGGGAAATGGAATTCATACTCTGACATTGATGACCTGCAGCTCGAATTCACGATGCTGGACCCTCACATTCGCACCAAGATGCAAAGCACTTCAGCCGGTGACTACAGTGTACAATTTCGTGCACCAGATCGGCACGGAGTATTTAAGTTTGTGGTGGACTGGAAGCGAAAGGGCTGGACATTCTTGTCCAGTTCAAGTACGGTTGCAGTTGTTCCACCCCGACACGATGGGTACCCTCGCTTTCTGAGTGCTGCATGGCCTTACTACCTAGGGGCTGTGAGCACTAGTGTGGCGTTCTTCTTGTTCTCAATAATCTGGCTGGGCGGAGAGATTAAGGAGAAGAAAAGGGGCAAGGGAAAAACTGAGTAGATTCAAGTTGTACAACTACTAGAGTGTCTCCCCACGTCAAGATGGACCTGAGATAGTTGATTTTCTGCTTTGGCTAAGGGTCGACACGGGTTATCAAAACGACGAGATAGCGTGGCTGCACAGGGCCTGGGTAATGGGGTCAGCAGGGGAAGGACTGGGGTAATTGATTTGAGGTCTCTGTACTCTGGCGATGAGGGATAGGAAAGGCAGGTAGGAAGAGGACGAACCTGTTCATATTTTTTTTGGTATGAAATGACAGCGAGAAGGAAGAGACGCTAGGGACGCATGGTTGCCGAGGAAATTGGAGGGAGAAAGCAGCGACTAAATAGTCGGGGAGAGGGATAGGAGAGTCTTGGAGTGAATAGGAGAGGATGCACGTGAGGATGCACGTGCGTGCCCAATCGGTGATGGCCGAGAGTCAGCAATTAAAACCAAATTAAAACCGCAGCGATCATTTTAGGAAAATGATGAGTTGTGATACTCTTTGCCCAGGCTCTGTCCTCTCTACCCATCCTCCTGCCATATCGCCTCCCGACGCCGTTCCTGTTCTCGACAACGATGCCGCCGTTATCCGCCTCGTTTGTCCTCTTGCCCAGGGCGCCTTTTCCAGTGTCTGGCTTGCAGAGGACCGCTCATCTCTTCCCCTCTCCCTCAAATCCAGAAATTCTATCAGGGCTTTGAGGAGACAGGCAAGTCTCTCCTCCGCCTCCAGGAAATCCAGTATCAGAAGTGCCCGCAGCACCCCACCCACGCCTCCACCCATATCCACCCCCAACTCCAACGACCCAGTTGATGCCCATCTTCCGGTTTTCGTTCCACTCACCCCATCCAGTCAAAAACACCGAAAGCAGAGGTGGGTTGCCGTCAAAATCACTCCCCGACGTCCGCCCGCTGTCTGCATCTCTCCCATCGCCACTTCCAGAGTTAGTCAGCAAGAGGAAGAAGAGCGTGCAAGAGTTGGCTTCGCTAGAGAGGTGGAGATTTTGAAGGTATGAGCCGCTCAGCCACAGTCGCAGAATAAACGTACACATCGTCATATGACTGATGATCTCCTTTCTTTTCAGCACATATCCCATCCCAACATCACTGTTCTACTCGAACATCTCTCAACCCCTTCCCACCATGTTCTCGTTTTGCCTTACTATCCTGGCGGTGACCTCTTGAATCTTGTCAATGATGATGTCGCTTGGTCTAACCTCGGTCCGTTCGCTTTCCTTCGGCTCTTGCTGCTGTTCATCTCCATCAATATAGGCGAGAATGTGCTCAGGCGCATATGGTGCGAACTTTGTAAGGCTGTCGGTTGGATGCATGATGTCGGTCTCGTTCATCGTGACATCAAACTTGAAAGTACGCTTTCACCTTTTTATTGCTCTCCCGTCCACCAACTCACACCTTCATCGCAAAGACATCCTCCTCACTACTCAAATTTTCTCATGTCTCAGCCCAACTTCGCCTCGTCCGACACTCGACGCACTTCCCCTCAGTCCTAAACCTCTAATCAAATTGGCTGATTTCGGTCTCTCTCGATTCATCAAGGTCGATGAAGCCACAGGTCAAGGCGAATTACTCTGGAGGCGATGTGGAAGTGAAGCCTATGCTGCACCTGAGTTGGTAATGGGTACCGGAAGCGCCCGTACACAAGCACGTCCTAGAGCAACTTCTGTTCAAGAGGAGGAGACGATCAGAGGATTTTATGATGCACGTGAGACGGATGCTTGGGCGTGTGGTGTAGTGCTTTATGGACTTGTGGTCCGACGTTTACCTTTCGGAGAAGGGGTTGAAGATGGTGTGGTTCAAAATGGTGATGGCAGAGTCATGATTGGAGGGGATGGTGCACCTGGCCATGGACATGGAGGAGTAGATATAGTGGCGAGAAGACGTTGGTTATTGACAATTGCAAGAGGGGAATATGAATGGCCTACTGACCCTGATGGAGCTCGATGCGATGGCGACGATGCTGAAGAATTGATTGGACCAGAGTTAAGTCGGTCTCGAGGCGTTCAAAGGATCGTGGGCAGACTGTTGGTTCGTGATCCAAGGAAAAGGGCCAGGATTATGGATTTGTGGAAGGAAGAATGGATGTGGGGAGTCGGTGGAGGATTAATGATTGGTTTAAGTGATGATGAATGGAGATCAAGGGAGAGACATGATGATAGTGATGACGGTTCGGAGTCGAAGATCTGTGGTGAGCGTAGTGATGATGATGGTGAGGAAGTTGAGATCGTTGAAGAGAGGTTTTTGGATGAAGGAACGGGGGATGAAGACGAGACAGAAGTTTTCGAGGAAGTTGTGGATGGAGAAGAGGGTTGGTTGCTTGATCAAGAAGGGATTGGAAGTGTTGCGCATCAGGAGATGGTGTGATAACGGGTTGTGTGGTTTTTGTCTTTTCATATGTTGTTGGTACTTTCTTGTCTCTTGGCGATATGTAATGAATAATGTGATATACATATGAGTATGTATGTACTTACTTTTGTAATAAAAATTACTTGTAAAAGACTGAGCAACAGACTAGAAGGGGCCATCAGCAGTCTAGTTCTACAAGTGGAAAAGATTATTCATACTATCTCGGATTAGCATGGACATCATTGAATTTTTATCTACAGGTCCAGAAACACCACTGGGGAGTGGTTTGTGGTTTGTATCTCACTCAGATGCAGCGAGTAATAGTCTCCCTGAGGCACAACCAGATACTTGATAATCAAGAAATAAGGACAGCCACTGTCTAGTAACGTGTATTTCTACCTAATAAGGATCATTTGATAATGACATTTATGGTATATATTATATTTACCTTATTAGGTAAAGATGGCGAGTTTCACATCTCGTGATTTTTCTCAGACAAGACCGACGTTTGCAACGTCAGTGCCTCGTTTCTCCCTTGCTGTGTGCATGATTGGAGCCAACTATGGGTACCTCGGACGAAATCGCCTATCTGAAATCACTTGTCTCGCAACTCGAGGATAAAATCAATACTCTTGAGGCTTCGCCGAAGAGATCTCCTGTTCAACAACTTCGAACTATTTTGATGGGTCCACCTGGAGCTGGTGCGTCTATCTTTTGAGAAAAATCAGGAAAAGAGGAGAGAGTCATTTGCATGTATATCCCATCCTTCTTCACCTTCTAGGCAAGGGTACACAAGCCCCTAGGATACGTGATGAGTTTTGCATTTGCCATCTGGCTACTGGTGATATGCTACGCGAACAAGTTGCTGCGAAGACACCCTTAGGGATCGAGGCCAAGAAGATTATGGATGCTGGAGGTCTTGTTTCGGATAATATCATGGTAGGCATGATTAGAGACCAACTTGAGAATAATCAAGCTTGCAAGAATGGGTGAGTTGTAAATATTTCCAGGGTCATGGTTTCTTGGCGTATTTTTAGTGTGTTGACCAGCTTACTGGTTTTTTCGTAATGTCTTCTTCAGTTTTGTCCTCGATGGTTTTCCAAGAACTGTACCTCAAGCAGAGAAACTTGATGGAATGTTAGCGTCTCGTGGAGAGAAGTTGGACTCTGTCGTTCAACTTCTCATTGATGATTCATTGTTAATTTCTCGAATTACGGGTCGTTTGCTTCATTCTCCAAGTGGTAGAACATATCATCAAGAATTCAAGTAAGTCGTTTTTGTGTGTCTGTAGATTATTCATGAAATTTCGAACGTTTGAATAGTCCGCCTAAAAAACGTGGCCTAGATGATGTGACGGGTGAACCTTTGATTCAACGTTCTGATGATAACGTTGAAACGCTTCGCAAGCGTCTTACCACGTATCACCAACAAACGGGTCCTGTTGCTGATTATTACAAAACAAAGGGTCTTTTGCAGGGTGTTGATGCCACTCAATCACCTAGCCTTGTATGGGACAGTCTTTTGAATGTCTACCGTGGCAGAAAGTAAATTACCCTTCCTCGGACATTTTCTGAAATTAGAGAACTTTGTTGAATGTAGAAATTTTTGGTCCTTGTGGCTGGTGATTGATGATGATCAGCTATTGTTTGTGAAAAAGGTTGGTTAATTACCATGTGTACATTGGTTTTCTAAGGCGGTGAATAATGGTTTGTCGGAGTGTGCCTGGTTTTTTGTACATAAAGAAACAAAGAGTGGAATTCAGATACAGATCATGCTTTGCAAGGGTGAGTATGCTATAGAACAACACTTTTCTTTTCTCAAGTTTAGTTTGTTTTTGTCCAAATGGTATTGGGGATACTTTCCCTGTACATACTACATTGATTTTGATGTTGTTTTTTCAGAAATGTGGGGTGTATTTAATTAAAGTAGGATGATGATACAATCTTGAAACACCCTTTGCTGTAAGGAAGCTGGAAGAACAAGTGTATCAGTCGATGGGACCTCTGAATCTTCTCTCGGAGTTTTCCATCAGTTTAAGGTCCTCATAGC
>Ga0153987_1000200_pt1 | contig 21674 bp, 19 predicted proteins | sample TSNC071MetaG_FD_102279 | JGI IMG/M metagenome (GOLD analysis project Ga0153987, IMG submission 102279) | Attine ant fungus gardens microbial communities from North Carolina, USA - TSNC071 MetaG | ecosystem: Host-associated > Fungi > Mycelium > Unclassified | place: USA: North Carolina, William B...
AAAATACACTTTGGTGAAAGGAGTGGTTTATGACAATACCCAGATTTTGTAGAGGAACACATGTATTTGTGGTGAGCTATAGGGAGCTCTTCCATATGGGTGTTGTTCAGTGACAGAGTGTTCATAGGATTCTTTTCAAGGGTAGATTCCCTCCAGCCATTAGTTCAACCTCTAGATGGTGCCCCCTTTGAGCCTCAGTAAAGAGCAAGTGCAAAGGAAACATGCTGTGGTCATGTTCCCAGTGCATAAGTAAATGCACATATGTGCAACCCCCAAGGGCAATGAGAAGTAAAGGAAGATGACTTTATGACAATATTAGTGGGAGGTGTTAGGTAGAGTATGGCCCCCAGGGTTATTTCACCCCAGAGGATGGTGGTGGTAAAAAGGATGCTTCTGAAAAGTTTGTCTATTGTATACTTCATGTTAAATATTTATTTATTTTGTATCATATAAGTATAAGCAGCTGAGCTTTCAACAAATCATACATGGCCAAAAGATCAGGAAGGGTTTCCAAGTCCAAGTTCGATAAGCTCGCGGAGTACAAGCTTGCTAGGGAGGGCGGAACGCGTGTTTTTGAGGCAAGTAGTGCGTCAAGGTGTATATATCAGTAGTTGAGAACTGTTTCAGGAAGAAGACACCAAAATCTACGACGAGGTCACCGAAGATCAATATCAGAGTATTGTCAGAGGGAGATTACAGAAAGATGACTTTGTGGTTGACGATGGAGCTGACGGTTACATGGACAACGGCATGGATGATTGGATGGATAGTGACCAAGGAGTATCGGAGGAGGAGATCCGGACTCACAAAAAGTGTACGTATCTCTGTGGTTGCTAGACCTGTTTTCTCACAGGTATTAGCAAAGAGAAAAGCACAGAAGGCATCTGCAGGAGTCAAGGCACGTCCGAAACCACCTCCAGCCCTTCCAAGTATCAATGCATACCGGCCTATAGTGTCCCCAGAACAAGAGAATGACTTCATGTCATCTCTTCTGGGCGAACTAGATGAAGTACCAATACAATGTGATATTCTCAAGTCGAGGAAGCGGAAATCTGCGCTTGATCATCTCTCCGACTCCTCCTCTTCTACAACTTCAAGGGTTCAAACTTACAAAAAGAGTTCTTACATAGACTTCTCTTCTGGACCACCAGCCGAGGATGATCCTGTGCCAAGCAGTGACGGATTCAACTCGAAGAAGAGGATGAAAGTAGATGATGGCAGTGTTACACCGACTACAGAACAATTGGCTCATCTTGATGTCCATGGTAGCTCTGACATCGAATCCTTGTTTTATGATGACATAGAATTGAACGAACCGATGGACGTTGACGGTTTCAACATTGAATCTATTGTCAAAAAAGAGCCCCAGCCTGTGTCTCTAACGCCTACGACCTCAAATGACAAGTCCGCTTCCGCAAAGCCGACCAAGACCGAAGAGGACGTCAAGCCTGCGTGGCTTTCAGTCTACGACACCCTGAACGTTGAGTCGAAAGAAATCCCTGGGACTACCACTTCCTCAACTTTATCTAACCTACCGGATGTCTCTGCTCTAGAAGAGGATGGCTCTTACAGATTCTTCTGGTTAGACTATCTGGAGCTTGAAGGGAAGATATATTTTATCGGCAAGTTCAAAGACAAGAAAAGTGGAACGTGGATGTCTTGCTCTGTCACCGTTGAGGGCGTGCAACGCAACCTCTTTTGCCTACCGCGAGAGAAGCGAGTTGAACAAGATGAAGACGGTGACTTCTATGATACAGATATCATTCCGAGTCTGCAAGATGTTTATGCAGATTTCGAGCTGATCCGGAAGCAGATGGGTATCAAATCATGGAGGGCAAAATTCGTGCAACGGAAGTATGCATTTGGAGAGAAAGATGTACCACGGGCGGAAACTCAGTGGTTGAAAGTCGTGTATGGTTTCAATGGTAGTGAATTCCCTTTCTCAGTCTGCCTGGATGCTCATATCAATCCCAGAGCCACAAATTCCGGACAAGGCAGAGAGTCCGAACATTGCTCGAATTTTCGGGACTGGAACAAGTGCCTTTGAACTCCTGGTACTAAAACGAAAGATCATGGGTCCTTGCTGGTTGGAGATCAAGGATCCAGTTGTCGACAATAAAGGGGTAATTCAATGGCTTCTCACATCAGGCCTCCTGATTTCACATTGACCTAGGTTTCTTGGTGCAAACTCGAAGTGACTGCTCTGGACCCCAAAAATATCAACCCAATCTCAGAGTCTGACCCTAACCTACCGAGGGATATGCCACCATTGACTGTAATGAGCTTGAGTGTTCGTTCAATCGTCAATCATCACGACAATAAACAAGAAATTGTCTGTACAACAAGTCGGACATGGCAAAATCGTGGGTCCGATATAATATCTATCCCTTGCTGATATTCACTTACCTTACTCAGTGCAAATCGACGATCCAACTCCACCTGACAAGCTCCCTTGTCGTGTTCAGACGTTTGTCAGGCCATTGAATAGATTTCCTCCAAACTTTGAGGCTCGCGCGAGAGCCAATGGTAATGGTGTCATATCTGCTGTTGCAAACGAAACGATGGTTCTCAATGAACTCATACGTGAGTAGATACCTCTGATCTCTGCAAAATCCAGTCACATTTTTTACAGGGGAGATATACAAAATGGACCCTGATGTAATCATCGGGCACGAATTTCTTGGCGTCTCCTTGGACATCTTGCTCCATCGGATGAAATTTCTCAAAGTCAACCACTGGTCGCGGCTCGGCCGCTTCCGGAGGTCGAAATGGCCGCCTATAGGTCGACAAGGCAGCAATCTACGATTCCTCAGTGGTCGCATGCTGTGTGATCTGGCTAGTGACGGTGCAAAGGTTAGTTGTACCTGTGATCATTAATGAACATATTTTGAGTGACGCCCAATCCGTAGAGTATGATCGTATCTACAACGTGGTCACTCACCGAGATGTGCCGGACTCATCTCAACTTCGAACGATTGGACATTGATCCCGAGGATACTGCCAGCTATCTTGATGGTAGCCTTAGTACTCCGAACAGGATGTTGGAATTTGTGCAGCATTGCGAGCTCGATGCACATTACCAGATGGCTATTGCTGCCAAAGTACAGATATTACCACTGACAAAACAATTGACAAACTTGGCCGGAAATGCGTGGTATGTTCCTGCCTTTCCATTGGCTGATGTGTGTTGATGGCGGACTCAGGAGTAAGACCCTAAATGGAGGTCGCGCCGAGCGAAACGAATACATTTTACTACACGAATTTCACCGTCTCAAATATATCGTCCCAGACAAGCAATATGGCAAGAAAGCAGCATCTGTAATCAAACAGGAGGATGGGGACCCTGACACACCGAAGACAAAAGGAAAGAGGGATAAGTATAAAGGTGGTCTCGTCTTCGAACCAAAACGTGGATTGTGGGATAAGTTTATCCTTGTCATGGATTTCAATTCGCTATACCCTAGCATCATCCAGGAATATAACATCGATTTCACCACGGTCGGGGAGTTTGAGGTTGAAGAGGTTTGTAAATTCGAAACAACTACTTAGTTCTTATCTTTGACTGAATTTCCTCAGGATGGAGAAGAACATATACCGGATCCCCCTCCATCAGGGACGCCTCTAGGTGTTCTCCCTCGACTTATTGCTACTCTCGTCCAACGACGCCGTCAAGTAAAGTCTCTGATGAAGGACAAGACTGTGTCGCATGGCAGGCTACTTCAATACGACATTAAACAGCAAGCGTTAAAACTGACTGCTAACAGTATGTATGGTTGTCTCGGCTTCGAGTATTCAAGGTTCTATGCACGGCCATTGGCTGCTCTGACGACCTACAAGGGCCGTGAGATTCTGACGCACACGAGGGAGCTGGCAGAGAGCTTGAATCTAGATGTAAGTGTCTACGCCTTGGTGGAACAGACGAATTAACGACTGCAGGTTGTCTACGGTGATACTGACTCCGTCTTCGTCAACTCGGGTGTGACCGAGCTCTCAGAAGCCCTCAAGACATCAGCTATACTCAAGAAGGCTGTCAATGATTGCTATAAGCTCCTTGAAATTGACCTTGATGGCATTTTCCAGAGATTGCTGCTGTTGCAAAAGAAAAAGTATGCTGCACTGGTTGTAGAAGATGGCGGGCGGACGAAGACGGAAGTGAAAGGCCTGGATATGAAACGTCGAGAGTATTGTGCTCTGTCAAAAAATGTTTCTCAGTAAGTTGTTTGTTATAAGAAGAGCAGACAGGTTTGACATCTAAGCAGATATGTTCTTGAACAGATTCTCTCCGGTGAACCAACAGAGGTCGTTGTAGAGAATATCCATGAGTATCTAAGAGCCACCGGGGAGAATGTACGGAATGGATCGACAAAGCTCGACGAATTTATCATCTTCAAGGTTGGAGTAGTCTTAGTTTCTAACTCAGCTTTTATAACACGTTCGCACAGCGATTGGGAAAAAACCCTGAAGACTATCCCGACGCAAAGAGTCAGCCACATGTGCAAGTCGCACTTCGTATGAAGACCAAGGGTGTGAGTGCACGCGCTGGAGACGTTATCCCATACGTCTTCTGTCTCAAGGATGGGGAGGATAGTTCTAAGACTGCTCAAGCTGATCGAGCAAAGCATCCCGATGAGGTCAGGAGAGCTGCGAATGAGGTTCAAATAGGTGAAGTCACATTAGTGATAGTCAAGTTGTTGCAAGGCTGAAAATTGGCTCAGATCATGACTTTTATCTTTCGCAGCAAGTTTTACCGCCTATCGAGCGTCTTTGCGAACCTATTGAAGGTACTGATCGAGCTCGACTGGCAGAATGTCTTGGTAAGTTGGCTTCGTCAAACTAGGCGTTACTCTGTTGATTCTTCATGCTCAGGCCTCGATCCGATGCGATTCAGAAATACTACAAGCGGTCCTGACCAGAGAGTGTTTACACCTTTAGATACTCAGCTCTCTGATCAAGAACACTTCAAAGATGCAGCTCCGCTCTTGCTTCGTTGTCGCAGCTGTAAGGGCCAGCTTATTTTCTCGCCCCTTCATGACCGTGAGGTATGTACTTTGCTCAGTCCTTGTCGAATGTCGGTACTAAGGTTCTTGGTGTCAGCATTCTATTGTTCAGCCCACAGGGTTCATCTGTCCTGGTTGCGAAATCCCCTTCTCGTTATCCAGCATTGAAATCCAGCTCGAGACTCAAATTAGAGAGGTCATTGGACGCTATTATGAAAGTTGGAGTGTCTGCGATGATCCTCTGTGTCGAAATAGGACACGGATGATGAGTGTGTATGGACGACGATGTCTCAAGCCAGGCTGCAGAGGTGCTGTCGCAGCTGAAGTAAGTACTGTATACTTTGTGAACGAGCCACCTAACCTCTATCTTGGTGTGAAGTATACAGACAAACAAGTCTATAATCAGCTCCGCTACTATTCCTTCTTGTTTGATGGTGAAAAGGCCAAGAAAGCTGCAGCAGGATCCGCGACATCGGGTACGCCTTATCTGCCAACATCTTTGACATGTTAAAACCGATGTTTTCCTTATGTTTTCCCTAGATGCTGTCTTTGCGGTTGTAGGCAAAAATTCAAATGAACTACAGAGGCTTTCGAGTTGTGTTGACAAACATCTCAACATGTGCGGCCATCGTTGGGTTGATTTAAGGAGCTTATTCTCTCTCATAAGACTATGAGTAATCTGCTGTCTGATTAGCATGTTATAGTTATACCGTTGCCTTGGTGCATTTTTCCAAAATTTGAATAAACAGGCTGTCGTGGACAACGCATTCACATGCATGTGATCCATCGACTTCCAACCGAAGCCTTTCATGGACTACTTCCATCGTCAACATATGTTTTTCCTATAAAGGCCAGTATACTGCAGAGATCGAGATCCAGGTTGTAGAGATGAAAGGTCACTGCTTAATCTGAACATGAAGGGCACGTAAGATTTGGCATGAGAATTAACGAAACTCGTTAACTAGCTTGGGCGAGCGTGAATACTTAGGTTGGTACAATCAGAGACTTTCTTCACCATTCTGTGCATCGTCCGCGAGGACAGCTGAGTGGAGTGGTTTGGACTCATGATAGGATTAGTACCAGGGGTCGTATTGCATATAGTTCATCACATTGATAAATGAGTACTGTAAGCAAATCATGACTACCGAGCAGGATTGGCCCTTGAACCTGTCAATCATGAGACAACATGAAATTCTTAAGGAACCATCATAAATGAGATCGACGTTCAGGTGGAGGGGTCAGGGCATAAATTTTTGACTTTCCCTTCATGCATGACAGTCTATATTTCAAGGCGCTTATACATTTACCTGTGATCGCCCCGAATGGCTCAAACGGCGCATGTGGGGCGAGATGTTGAAATGCCGCTTCTGTTTGAGATTGTCTCCCGCGCGGCATACTCAGAATTACCTCTGTCTGGCCTTGCAGAACCTCAAACCACATCCGGAACATTCTCAATCGGTTGACTTGACCATGGACCACTGTTCTCATTTTGATACATAGATCTCTTTTCAAAAGTTACTTTCGCTTTCTTCTTTAAATTTCTCGGATCTGCCAAGCTCCTGCTCGGCATCTTGTGATGACGGACTATAGAGACATAGCACCAGCTTGGTTTGCATTGTCTTGACTCCTTTGCTTCAGCATCAGTATATCAGTATATCATGGGCTGTGATATCCGATCATTCCTGAATGCCGGCTACGCAGAATTTCCTTTGAGGCGATATCTGTAATACGTACATGTCGTTGTACGTGTCGTTCTTATCGACTATCTGGGTACGATACTTTTCAAATCATGGGGCAGGTTTAGACCTGGTCGATCGTAACCCTAGCTGACCCGCTATCAGTGGCAGTTTGGGTGCCGACGACGGCTAAGCTGATAATATGGAAAAACTTGTAGGTTCTCCCACGATGAACTTGGCTCGTCTCATCCACGTACCTGCAGCTCCTATTCTCGAGTGACGGACAGACGTTTTGGAAATCCTATAGTCGACCTGCGATACAATAGAACTTTAAGTGGCATAATTCCATAAATCAAGGACTTTCAGATTCCAGCAAGAGATACAATCGCCGTTTCCTCCATCGTTTCAATGGTCAAGATCAACTCATGCCACCCACATCCTAGGTTCCCTCAGCACCTTAACTAACTTTGCTTCTTCTGTACCTTCTTCTGACCCCATTTCACTCATGTACTCCCATCTCGCAGTTTCTGGAAGGCTCATTAGAATACTTTCAATCCGAGCACCAGGTGTCATCAAGCCGAACTTGGTACCCCTATCATGAACAAGGTTAAATTCAACGTATCGTCCTCGGCGGATCAATTGCCAACGTCGTTGATGAGACGTATACGGAATTGAACGACGGAGGGAAAGGATAGGTAAATAAGAAGGTAAGAACGCATTTCCTAGTTCTTGGATGAAGGAGAAGATTTCATCCTGCGTCACCGGCCGCTTGGATTCAGAACCTGGCCTGAGACGTTGATGTGCTCCCTCGTTGAGATCGTCAAAGAATAGACCACCTATTCCACGAGATTCCTGACGATGTGTGATGAAGAAATATTCATCACACCATTTTTTGAAAGTAGGGTAGAGTTGTGGACCATGGATGTCGCATGCTTTCTTTATCGTAGAATGGAAATGCACTGCGTCTTCTTCATAAAGATATGATGGCGTCAAATCTGAACCTCCACCAAACCACCATGCAAGGACTTCAGGGGATGTCGTAGGATCATCATCTATAAATTTGGGCTCTGTAATCTCGAAGTAGCGATAGTTGGCATGAACAGTCGAGGCATGTGGATTCCGAGGGTGGATGACAAGACTAATACCTGCCGCAAAGAACGGTAGGCCTTCCGGGCGTTCTGGAAGAGGCATAGAGGTGTGATCCGCACGCATTTGGCGAACTGCAGCTGGTGGAAGTATACCATGCACTACTGAAATATTGACACCGGCCTTTTCGAGAGTGGGTTGATGCGAGTTTAGAGACGAAACTTCATCATCTGGAGAAATGGCAAAGACACAGGAGCAGCCCATGCCACCTTGTTCGCGAGTCCAGGAGTCTCGCTTGAAAGGAGGTGAATTTGGGTCTAATTCCTCAAACGCGGTGACAATTCGATCTTGCAGTTCTTTGATATACTCCTCTACACGCTGCCGCACAGATCTTGCGGACATTATACTTGGAAGGAGGAGTGTTAGGAAAACAGCTTCATATATATCATGTTTTTTGGATAAATCAGGAATTGATTATTGATGATGATGACGTTAGCATACGGGGACTCAGAATTCAAACAATAATACATTTGACATGAAATGGAGTACATAATGAATTCCGGTATTTTCATCAGTCCTGCGAGGGTCGCATCCGCAGTTTAACAATGACCATATGCCATGCGTTGATTTCCGTGTGGTGTCCTAGAAGCAGTGAGAAAAAAACTCCAATGGTCAGTCGAAGTCGGCCGGGGTCGCAATTGTCGAAAACCAGATGCAAGCCGTTGATTTTTCTGCCGATTCGGGTAAATGTGCACCGGCAGTCTAGATTTGACCGGATATCACATGGCAAGGAAATTTGCAATGTATGCCGGTCAGAGATTTTCCGCCCACGAGAACAGATCCTTTAGGATTTTGATAATTTTGGGAAGGAAATGCGGTGCATCAGGCAACCCTTATGTAAACTACCTCTCAGGTTCAAATAGGGTGCCTTTCTTTCCCTGATAACGTGTCTCCCAGTACAATTCTCCTGCTGGTGCCGAATATCTAAAAAGACACAAAGTTGAGCGTTGGTGCTGATCCTCCTTTCAGCCATGACAACTACCGAAACCTTGCCTCCGATCATGTCAGGTGAAAGCAGGAAAAACACGATCGGCCAATGTGAAGGTCGTAGTCTAACGCCTAGTTCGTTGACCGCCCGAGATATACCTTCACGGCCACCAATCAATTATAGCTCCTTCGCATCATTCTGGAAGAGTGTTGGGGAACGATGGAAAAGTATCTGGACGAAACAATTCATCCTAGCTCTACTGGCTGGTCAACTCTTATCACTGTGTATTACTTGCACAAATGTGACAACGACGGAACTGGTCAATCGTGGATGGACTTTGTCGACCACACAAGGTTTTTTTTTGTGAGTTTTGACTATCTCAAATTTGATCTAGACGGAGAACTCACTATCTTCCAGATACTTCACTCTCTTCCTGATATATACTCCTTATACAATATATCAATGTAAGTTCTTCTTTTGTGATGTCCCAGCCATTGATATACTTTCCCTCTGCCAGATGGATTCAAGGGATGGGGAAAGGTCATTCTTTATGATGGATGGAGATGTACGTCGGTCTAGCCGGGACTACTGAGAACCATGTAACGGGACTTCAGATATCATCTTGGGTGCTTGTGATGTGGAAGGTAATTTTCTGGTGGTCAAGGTTCGTGACTTCATTGGGAATCGATAAATCACTGATGAACGAACGGAATCCAGGCATACCAATACACAGATCTATTATCATGCATGCTTCTCGATGCGTGCGTCTTCCTATGTATTGTCTTCGCCTTCAGGTACTGAGGTCTAGGAAAGCTGGGCTATACCCATATGCATGCTGGTCTCATGGATCTACTTGAGGCCAAAATATCATTGGACACAAATTCTCGTGCGTATCGCTCTGATGTTTTTGACTGTCCAGGATTCACGATCTATCAGGGGGTTTTGATCTGCATTGGCGGTCTTGGGTTACTTGTTGTTTCTGATTTTGTGACTGACAAAAACTATCCTGCATTGGATAGAGCAAAGGGAGATGGATTTATGATTGCTGGTGCCACACTTTACGGCTTCAGTACGTTTGATCCGATTTTCGATGTTCCGAACCCCCTTGATGGATTTAATCTCAGCCAATGCAACGGAAGAATTCTTCGTTAGGAAGAGACCCCTCTACGAAGTTGTTGGGCAACTAGGGATGTGGGGATTCATTATCAATGGCATCCAGGCTTCTGGGATGGAGTGGCGAGATATGAAGCAAGTACCCTGGAACGGTGGAATAAGTGAGCCATTTATGATACTGTTTTCTTGGATCTCGTTGAACATCATGGCGTAGTTGGCCTGTTGATGGCTTACACTGCTGCAATGGTTATCCTCTATACGATTGCCCCCATGCTTTATCGTCTTGCCTCTGCTACGTTCTTCAACCTTAGCTTACTTTCGAGCGACTTCTTCGGTTTGCTTTTTGGTGAGTTTATCAAATCGCCCGAAATATGACCACATGATTGATTGACTTTTGCCCTCAAGGTTTATTCCTCTACGTAGGTGACATAGACTTTCAAGGAGAAAAAGACCTAACATTGCTGGTTCAAGCATTATCACCCGTACTGGTTGTATTTCATCTCTTTTGTCATCATTATCGGAGGCCTCATCACTTACTTTTGGTATTCAACACGTATGTCTCGCTTCCGTCAACTAGAAATTTGAATCTAAGGTTTTTTAATTAGCCGAAGAACAGGGAGGCCGTATTCTTGGTCCTGAGTTGCCCTCTTACATCGTCAAGCGCAAGCAGTCGCACAGCCCCGACGAGGAACAATCAATCGAGACAGTACCAAGATCTGCCAAGTTAGAAGGGTGCAACGAAGGATGACGACGATGGACAGAAATAATAGTTATCGTTTTGCATGGTTTAGCAGTTGTAATAGATAAATTGACAGAGGGAATTTGAATATACAGTCAGAAGATTCAGAGAAGCAGAGGAGTGGGAAGAGTTTTTTGATTGTTCTTCAACCTCTCCGGCGTGTTGCTCTTGCTTATTAATTGCTGGAAAGTAATAGAATCGGTACAAGTACTGGCTGTACTGGGTGGAAAGGAAGAATCTCAAGGATTGCCTTAATTTAGTCGCTTCTCTGAAAAAGAATCAAAATTCCTTTGTCAGGTTCTTTGAAAGTCACTCGAAGTAAAAAAAAAACTCGCAAACTCCTTCGTCTGTTTCTGTAACTAAGGCATATGATATGATATACCCTTCAAGGAGAGTGGTTTTCCCGGTGCGTTTGGGAATTCATCAGATAACAAAATCTTTACCAAAAGAGAAGTTCTTCATATGGACACGACGACGACGTCCATCCATCGCTGTACTTCTCATACTGCTTGTACTGCTTGGTCAATATCCCTGCTGCAGCACCGCTGATGACCTAGAAAAGACGGCGGACCCGTGTCTATAATGGAAAGGATGGTGGGGTACATGTTGGATCAAGTTTGTCGCTTTCACGAAAACAACCAGAACGTGGATACGCCCCGAGACAGTGATGAGCAGAATTCGGGGGTCGGATACAAGAAGCACACGAGGAAGAGGTGCATATCTGGACAGGCAGTGAAGACGTTCGACTAGACGGAGCACAAGTAGATTGTGCAAAGACTGGAGATGGTGTTCACCAATGACTTCACCAATGACTACCTCAGAATGGAAAAAGTCAAATATAGACAATCTTTCCTGGACTGGAAAGCGGATCAGAACAGGTCGAACATCGAATGACGGTCAATTGCATTGTAATTCCACTGACACTCGCTAGTAGCATATTGCGGTTTTTGGACAAAAAAGGTAAAGGGCAATCAGATATATCTGCCAGTAAACAGAATGCTTCACAAAAAGAATGTCCGGCGTGTTGTCTCTAGCTCGGGCTAACGTAAGGCGACATCAGCATGGAAGTCAACTAGATTGGGAGCTCGGATGCGCACTTTCCATTGCCACAAATATTCATCATGCTTAGGAGGGACAACTTTGGGAGGTTCCTTGGAGGAAGGAATTTTGAGTTCATCCGGACTCGATTCATTATACTGTTCTTGATCGTCAATCATCAAGGCATGGGTCTGCTCCTCGGAACATCCGTCGTCTGTGTCGAAGGTAAGGGCTTTTGCGTCGTCTCCAAAATTTTGGACCGCTGGAATATTTTTCTTAAGCCATCGTAGCTTAAGCGTAAAACGGGGTCCAATTTCTTGCAAAGCAACTTTTTCTGTAGATCGGAACGCATATCTGGGGCGTTAGGGATTAGAAACGTATGGTATATTTAAGTTGTAACCCACCTGTGTCTCCGAAAGAACAAGAAATCTCGTTGATTGTGTATGGTGACAACCTGGCGGCCTTGAAACTCGGGAAGAGGTGGGAAAGTTGTTTGAAACATTCGTCCGATAGTATGGCCCAAGCGGGTAACAAAACCATTCAGGATGAGTTCAGGGTTATGCGCTGTTGCTCTCCCATGACCCTAGGGAAGATTCAATTTGGTGTGGACATGTATATCGCGGAACCTACATAGATTTGCTTCGTAAGTTCTACAGATGTCAGCTTAAAATAAGCCGTTGGTCCGCTAGGAAGGTATACTAAAGTAATCGCATCTACAGCGGATTTTCAGCCAAGGAAGATGAGATGCAGTTAAGAGCAATTTACTGGGCTTTTTATGGTTTTCGTTGACTACACAAAGATGTTTGTATCCTCTGTCGGAGGCCCAAGCTGCTATCCAACCAATCTCAAAGCCCTTCCCTTTCTTTCTCTGGATGAATTCAGCCCCGGGAAATACTCCTACTAGCTCATCACAGAAGTCATAAGTCGCTTTTGAAACTTTTGGTGACGTTGTAATTAGTATTTTAGGAGGGCAATTGGGATCTTCTGATGTGAAATAGGAAGCGAAAGGATCTGTAGCGATATCTTCTGCGACCTCTTCTGGCGTGATATGAGATGATCCAGAATTTTGACCGTTAGTCAAAATAGATGGGTCAAATTCTCGAGTATTATCAAGGGTTTTTGGAACATTATCTGCTAAACGTTTCTAAGACTATGAATGAGCCTTTGAGACCTGTCAAATAATATTGAACCAATATGAACCTTTTTAGCTGCAGGATCATTGGCTTCAAGTTTTGCCAGAGCTACTCGCTTTTGGAGTTTGGCTTGCGTCCTCGCTTTCTTTTTTCTTCCAACAACCTCTTCTCTCTTGATTTTGTTTCTTATTGCTGAAGATTCAAAACGACTAGTCGGCATTGCAGAGCACACAAGTGGCAGGGATGTAGATCCAATGGTGGCCTGGGAACAATGATTACATCATCGGATAAATGAAATGCTGAACTAATCACTGTTCTTTATAACTTTTGATATGCGTGCCGCCCTTGCCATAGGGCTGGCTTTTGCATTACTTGCTACTGCCCACGAGCATCATGATCAACTTTCAGAAAAAGAAGCAAATTCACCAGTAGATGCTATTCTATGGATACACATGACCCTGCAAGCCGGTGTATGGGGAATCCTCTTTCCAGTTGGGATGATACTTGGCTTGTCAAGAAGTCGGTGGCATGTCCCGTTACAGGTTTTTTCCCTTCTTCCTTGAGCTTGGTCAGTGTTTACAAAAGAGCCAGTCCATAGGCTTTGCAGTCACGATTGGAGGATACTTCCTCGGACATGCGCACAAAGGTCGTCAGTTTTTGCCTTCAGTGCATGGTGCTTTTGGGTCCCTCCTGTTCATTCCTATAATTACTCAACTATCAGTCGGTATCTATCTCAAGTTGCATATCCACGAACGCTCCATCCGCCCCTATTTCGTAACCGCCCATGGTATACTGGGGAAACTATATCCTGTACTCGGATGGACGCAGATGCTTCTTGGCGCCATAACATTTCGTGGCTACTGTAGAGGCGGACATCTTGGTATGGTTGTGAAGTTGACTGCAAAACGTTACAATCTTCAACTGTTTCATAGGCCAATGTTTGGCTCATTACATCATGGGAAGTGGCTTCATTGCTTATGCCATCATCATGGCTATCATAATGCTCGTTGGTGAAGCATGGATACGTCGATCTGGAAAGAGTCCAGAGTTCTGGGATTCTTTGTGAGTTCTCCCACATTCTGTCCTCTGATTTCGAGTTTGACTTTGCCTAGGATCATAACCCTCTGGGTAAGCTGAGGGGCCTCTTACTGCATACCACATGACTCAATCGCTTAATATATATATTAGGGAATAGGTATGATTGAGGTTGGATCATCGTAGAATGTTGAGGCCAATCACAATTCACCCACTCTAGTCAATACGTTTACCGAGCATCATAATGGCAGATGGTCTGTCAAGGACATGCAGCACACGTTTGCACTTTATAAGCTATTCTACTTTTTCTTATCTGATTTTCCCTCCATTACAGCATCCTTGGTATTTTATGTATGGCCTTCTAGCTGCTTGATGGCACATAACTCATGTAATCAATAGGGTGGTGTGGTGGCTGCCTTGGACTTTGGCTGGCACGGAGTAATCAAGTGAGTTTCAGTGACAATGAGACTACTGCTCTGACAATTATATTCCTTAGCGAAACATTATTCCATCTGTAGTGTGAGTTGACTGTCGATTTAATTGGATCCTGACATTGATCGAGCGTTTGTAGCATCATCTTGACTGGTTGGGCTATGTCGGAGCATGCTCAAGCGCTCGAAATTTCGACAAAAGTCTGTTAGGCTCATAAATACGTGTTGTGTCATGAATCATTGATCGGCTTTCTCTATTGAAGGTTCATGCAATGTTTGGTTGCACACTTATGCTCGCAGGTGCCACCCGTATCATCGAGATCTGCATTTTTGCACCCAAATTGTGTGGCAATGTCGACGACGATAGCAAAAGTGATCATACTCTGAATGTCACAGCAGAGAGCGGAAGCTACAACACTGCTCACCGCGCGTTCCGTCATCTGCCAGCTTTGGTGAGTACACACTGATTTTTTCAAATTTATCTAGTTCACTCAGGCTTATACATTCAGTTGTTGGTTGCTTCAGGGTAAATGGGTCTCTCATGATACCAATACCTCTGGGACATCTTATAAATTATCGGCTAGGCTACTCTTCATGTCTGCTACCGACGAAGAGTTGGAATTCGTTCACAACAATGGAATGGATCATGTCACCTATATTTTGATCATGTTCAGGTAGAAATGTTCTCTTGGACCTGGTTGTCTTCGCTGATTATCTCCATAGCATGGCTTTCCTGATATATATGTTCATTGTCTACCTTATTCATCTCTATACTGCCTCAGGGCGCAACGCTGGCAATGGAAAATCGGAAACCATCGAGATGTCCAGATCCGCATGGTATTCTCGGGTAGATAATCTTGAAGTTGAGACGCTCGACTCATCCGTACCATTTCATGTCATCGGTGATGACGACGACAACGATAATACCCGTATCACCATCCCTACTTCCAGGTAACACTAGATATCATTTTGTAAAATAGCTGCTGCTTGTTTGTGATGAAGGGATATCGGTTTGTCATACAATGGTTGGATTGTCTCAGGACAAATTACACAAAATTGGTGGGTGTTAACAGCCATTTCAAAGCTGAGAGTTATTGCATAGTGGGCATCGTGCTTGTTTATCTATTGCTTCAAAAACTACTTGGGTAACGGAGGAAGAAAATCAGATTGCTTTTGATCGCATTTTCTTCTGAGAGGTTTTTCTATCTTGATGCATCTTTCCGGCTCCACAGAGCCATCTGATGAGTGAGGTGGCATTCTCCGAATTACAAAAGCATGAGTCGTCCCAATGTCATGTCACATAGAGGGTCAGAGACCAGCATGCTTCAGCAGACGGGTTATTTGGTGCTGCTTTCATGATTGGGGGAACTTGATGTTCTGACCATGTAGAATTGAGCCAGTATGAAGTGTTCTGTGCTAGTGATGTCCGTGTAGGAGCAAGAAGATAAAACAATCAAAAATATGAGCAACGTTGGGTATGACAAGTATACAGCATGTCCAAGGGTATTGAAGTGATATAATCCCATGATACAGATGTACAAAGTGTTTATTTAGTTGTTGTGTTGTGGCAGAAGAGAGCACGGAGGGAGGGCAGCGAATGTAGCATTACCAAAGTCTGGTGCATTCGTTGACTGATCACGATCAATCAGATGAACGATGGGAAGCTACTGATTTACTGGTCGATGCAAAAAGAGGAAAAGGGTGCGAGTATCGTCTGGTTAGAGCCCTCAGTTTTTGGTATGGCGTGGGTTTATTGTGAGTGGTACCATGCCTCCTAAGTGATTCCACTCGTTCAGCAGGCGTCTTAGGAATGTCAATATTTCTCCAAATTGAGGGGGCGATAGATGTTGGTGAAGCTCCGATTCCACCTAGGAATAAAAAAAAGTCAGATAAAGTCTTTGTATTGAACAGATAAAGCATACTTCGACGCTGCTCCGAGCCACGACGTGAAATTATTATGTCATCAAAAGACATGTTTTTGTGGTAAGGTGAGTGGGAAACCTCAACTCCATTGTCATCATTCAAGCTGATGTCATCTAGATGGACTGGAACACGGCGGGAAGATGGGAAGTCATCCCCCACACCAGTGATGGGCACTGCTGATGATGCACTCTGCCCATCCCAATGAAGTAATGTTGAGGATGCAATTGCAGCTGAAGAAGAGAGAACAGAAGTAAATTTCAGGGGAATGTCAGGAATTGGGGGCTGTTCGTCCATAGATGCCTTGGATCTGGAGGTACTCTGAGTACTTTGTTTGCGTGAATGGCTAGTCGGTATCTCGGGAACCGGTGGGCATTCTTCTATAGGCGTCCTGGGTCCAGATGCACCTTGTTTGCGTAAAAAACCAAGCGGAAGGCGGAGACCATTGCGAGATACTCGATAACTTCGTTTCCTAGCTGCAGATATGTGCTGGCTGCGAGTGATCTCGCCAAGGTGACTACGGGTACTTTTGGCACTCTTGGCACTGCGGGCGCTCTTTGTACTTTTTGCACTTTTGCCACTGCGAATGCTCAGATTGTCCTGGTTGTCCTCTTGCCCGTTAACATCGGCAGGTATATCCGCCATTGGTTCCGCATGACGAGGTGAAATTGGTGTCCGAGGCGTATGAGTTCCGACTGTCATGAGTGTCGGTGCGACTCTGATGTTTCGTGATTCTGAGGTATTAGGTGGATTAGGCACTGAGACAACTTCAGCTGTTTCAACGATGGCAATGCTCTCCTGATCTGAAACGGTGTCTGCTTCCAAATCGTCTATCTCCTGGGCTAGCTTCTCCGCTTCTTTCCATGCGTCTTCTAAACCTGCTTCCAGTTGAATGATCCGTTCTCTTGCTTCTCGGAGCTCAGTTGTTCTGCGGCCGTAACTAGTGTTAAGCTATGATCATCGTAAGTGGCGCGAAACGTCTAATATCCTCGACTACTGACCTTGCGCAGTGCAATCGCCAGCGCACTGGCCCAATGGACATCCAACATCCTGTTAATCTGCGAGGATCGGTCTAATATTGACATTAATTCCTCCAACAGTCTATCACAGTCCGTCGTTGTTTCTGACAATTGTAGTGTAAGCTTGGTGACACTGGCCATGGTATCTTCCTTGTCTTGAGCCTTCATTGAAGGTATTTGGATGCTTGTAATCAAAGCTTGCAAAAGCATCGTCCGCCGGTGAACTAGGAACCGATACCTAGTCTGCGCAGAGACTCTGCATTTTTCCAGGCGCTCCAGTTCGGCAGGTAAAATGTTATCCAGATTTTCGATCGTGAGGAGTCTGATGAAGGACTCGCCAGCAGACGATCGGATAGCTCGGGACACGATCTGCTGAAGTTCTGTAGAGCTGAAACTCCCTATCAAAACATCAGCGACACCTGTCAGAATTGTGATTGAGTAATACAACACCGACAGAGAGCAGCCTCCAGTGAAAGTGGCTTCCACTCAACAGGCTGTGGTTCGAATCTCATGGCAGGCGCCGGGGGTATTCGCGGTGGTAGAGATGGAGATCGCGGCAGCTCTTCCACTTGGGTCTCAGGCAGAGCACTGTAGGCAGGTGGGAGTATTTCTGCGTCTGCCAGTGGTTGGGGTCCTGCCGGAACCTCTGGAATACTTGGAAGCGTCCGGGGAGAATACGGAGGGGATGTATTGATTAAGTATTCTTGAGAGAAGGTCCCGGGGCCAGAGGATGTGGAGGGAAGGAGATCAAAGGCAGCCCTTGAAGGAGTCCGTGGACCGAGAGGCGTTAAACTCGGCCGGGGCCGAGAGGTGCCGCTCCGTGAGATATTGTCTGTTGAATCCATGTCAAATATCCTATTGTATGGATGATAGCCGATTTCTGCTAGTTATGCGGAAGGAGGGACGTGTTCAGAGGATGTGAAGGAAAATTGCTGCGGATGTGAAAGTGTCATGTTGGAAAATGTGCTATACCTAATTTGCATCGAATCAAGGTCACCTGCACGCACAGAATTGGTTAGAGCCGATGATCTATCCGCGTAATCTATAATCTATAATCTATAACTTTCATATTTGTGTTCTTTCACAGCTTACGTTTTGATCATCTTGATGCAATTTCTGATTCCGACATAGACTAATAGACAAGGTGAGCGACAAGTCTAGGTGGAAAATCATCTGAGGGAATACTTCAGATCCATTACCTAATTGGTCTGATCACTCAGCAGGGAGAAAAGCCAATTGAGTGCAATGAAGTGTTGGCAGACATGGTGAACAGGTACCCTGTCCTCCTTCTCCGGCTTGAGTCTCCACAAGTGGTCTGAGATCCAAAAACTAGAGAACACCTTGAAGGGAATGCCAACAGCACAAAATGCACAAAATGGTACACACCTGACACGGAAAAATAATGAGTCACACGCAAGATATCAATGTTTTTATCTACTAAAAATGCAACTTACGAACAACAGCCACACGTCTGAGAGACCTTCAAGGAGAATTAAGAGTCATGATTAAGTGAGGACATGCGTTAGGACCAGACACAGAACAAGTCGTGATTCTGAGATTGGTTGACATAACGATGACGCAACACGACGATCGCCACAGTCTATGCCAGACACACCGGGCGGTAGGGCATAAGCAAAAGATCATGAAATACAAGCACAGGAGTTCGAGGACTCCCTCATTGCTTGCCACATATCACGCCTGTCCCTTGTCGTGCACTGGAAATATATCCTACCAGGGTTGACATAAACATCGAGGCAAGCTACCTAGTCATAGACATTGTTAGCAGCTCATCAGTCGTGTTTATGTCCTCAGGATGTAGTCTTGTCTTTAGATGACAGTATGGTCAGCGTAATCAGAGCAAGTGGCGACTACCGTACTGGAGCTAATCATGAGGAGCTTCAGGCCCAGTATTCCTATGCCTCCAGTCCGATTCAATGATCCCCTTTCCTTTTTTTTCCTGAAATTCTTTTTCTCTCACTCATCTACTACATCATCTCCAACCTAAACTTGAGGCGAGGTGGAAATAATTGGGTATGTTTGAGGATTGGTATATTGAATTGTTCCATAGGTAATGACTTCTAGGGGAGCTGCTGCCTTATCTTACAATGCTAGGCTTGAGTTGTGTTGGATGAACAGAGGCATCATCACCTGGAAGTACAACTTATGTTGTATCATTCACATGTGGATGCTTTGACTTGAAGTAGTAGTGTCTAATCCAACCCAAGCTTATGGAAAGCAGCTCCTCCCAAGTTGTCTCCTATGCGGTGGTTCTTGAGCATATCTAATCTTTTCATCTTACTTCAAGCCTCTTGTGTTTACTCTCTAACACTAGTTCACTGCTTGGGCTTGTAATGCCAGAATTACTGGTGCTGATTGTAGATATGTGATTATTTGCCAGATGCATTAACAGGAATGCCACTTAAACACTACTTAAACATTACTTCTACTTCTTATCTTATCTGACAGAAACTGATTGGTAATTCATTGGGTTATTCAAATACTGTATGTGCAGTGTCTCATAGAGTAAGTTGTTTGAACACTACTACAACAATGTCAAAAACACATTTCTAGTCAAGAAGTATAGATCCTATATAAGTAGCTGGTAGACTACTGCGGAGACTCGTGGATCATAAACCATTGAGATAAAAATATATATATATATATAAATAACACATGTGACATGTGACGTTGATCTTCATTCACTCAAGCGTGGCCTCAAATGACCTGTGTCTCTCAGAATGATCAAGATGACATGTCTCCATCTTCAACCTCCCCAAAAGCTATTTCAAGTTTCCTTAGCAAACTTATCAAGTGGAAATTCTCTGAGATGTCGTAGATCCTTGCTTCTACGACCCACAAATTTTCGGGCTTTTTCGACAGCTTCTCAACGATGCAGGGCAGAGAATCAAATACCTCCCCGAAAATTCCAGAAACCAACTTTTCGAGAAAACATCTATACAATACCCAATATATTGACTATTTCGCGAATTTGTGCTTGTCCAGCTCTCAGTTGGTCAATCCTCCATGATGACTTCTACTTCGCGACTGGCCTTCTTGTTTATGCTGGTTTGACGGACCTTGTACGTGCCTCTTTTCATTGCTTGGTGGTCTATGCGATTGCCCACATGCTCTTGCTCTCGTTGTTTTTCGTTTTTGTAGATTGACGGGTTTCTTGCCCGAAGATTCAAGATGAACTCAGTCCTCGGCACAATTCTGGACCCCGCGGCGGACAAGATTCTCATGACTACACTGACGATTACTCTGGCAATTCGGGACCTTTTGCCTAGTGTGTTCTGATATCACACATTGATTATCTTCTCTTCATATCTATCTCATTAGCTCCCCTTGCGATCGTCATCATTGGACGGGATGTTCTGCTGAGCCTTTCTGCATTTTACATCCGTTATACTTCTTTGCCTCATCCAGTATGTTCAGAATCATAAACGATCCAGTCTCTTTCTCAAAGAAATCGCCAGAAAACATTTGCACGTTACTGGGACTTTTCAATACCGTCGGCCGAGGTTCATCCGACTTTCATCAGCAAGGTTTGCCACAAAAACTGACCTCATTCGTGAATTCGCAGTAACAGGTATAGGTCAACACTGTAATGCAGCTACTTCTCATGGGAGTCACTACACTCCATCCCATCTTACCGTTTGACTTTGGTCTCGAGCTACAAGGTTTACAGTGCGCAAACAATCACAGTCTTGTCATCTTTCATCTTAATTGTCTCCGTGTTGACCACAGATTGATCGTTGCAACAACAACTATTTGGAGCGGGCTTTCCTACATATTCTCAAAAAATGCTGTCCGAATATTATCCAAGCGGGAGAAACTCAGACCATAACTTAAGATTGAATTCTTATGCAACGCACAAAAAAATAACTGGCTTTTGCGATCAACAAAGGTTTTGTAAACTATTACCATATTACGATGGATTAATCCTACAACAAGGTACTTAAAATAACAATTGTGAATGTGCAGACGCAAAGCAAAATGTACAGCAACAATCAATCAAAAATTCAAAATCATATTTATGAGTCGAATTTGAGTTACGAGGCAGCGGTCATTGCACGCCGACGATGCATCTTGTCAAGTGCTCTTACCACTTCTTGCTTCAAGACGCTGTGTTCTTGCCAAGCAGCACTCGCTCGTCTGATGAGAGACCTGACTTAATGCTAGAGATACAATTAAGAAGAGTGATACATACCGCACTCGAGACAGGAAGATGATCATAATTCCAACGGCTCTGAACTTGTTCAATTTCTTCAAACGCGGTGCTACCGGATATCCTATGCGAGCGATCGCCACAAGTATCTTTCGTTCCCTTCATCCAAATGTGAGCTAAGACGGGGAGAAAGAAAGAAAGATAGGACGCCCCACCCTCGCTCAAATTGAGACAGTATTTCAAGCAGATACTGTTTCTGATAACCCAGATGGTCGCGGAAGAGAGCTTCTCTCGTGAACTTTGCCTTGAGATAACGTATCTGCACAAGCAA
>Ga0153987_1000202_pt1 | contig 21524 bp, 13 predicted proteins | sample TSNC071MetaG_FD_102279 | JGI IMG/M metagenome (GOLD analysis project Ga0153987, IMG submission 102279) | Attine ant fungus gardens microbial communities from North Carolina, USA - TSNC071 MetaG | ecosystem: Host-associated > Fungi > Mycelium > Unclassified | place: USA: North Carolina, William B...
AAAAATAAAATAATTATATAAGAGTATTTCATTAGTTTAAAAATTAAAAAAATAGTATAAAAGATTACTAATGTTTAAATAAAAAGTAAATAAAAATCGTATAAAAGATTACACAATAAAATTATTCATAATAAAATAATAATAAAAGATTACACGTAAAATAAATTCCTATCTAAATATAAAATTACTAATAAAAATATTTAAGTATAAAAAATATAATAAAAGGTTTATTATTTTTCTGGAAATTTGTTCTGAAAATTCTTTAAGATGATCGTTTTTATTTAAAAGCTTTGCGTAAAATTTTAATAACTGGATTACCTTTATATACTTTTTTAGTCCAATTTTTATACTTTTTTATCATAGAATCCATGAATACGTCGAATTCGTGAAGATATATATTTTATATCCTTGTGAAACCCCTAAACTAGAATTATTTAATTTACCTTCATTAACGTAGCCAGCTTTTACTAATTTTCAGTATAGATCCATAAGATTTTTATCTTGGATTTGTTTTTTAATTAAGGAAGCTAGAGTATGGTGATCTATATTATAACTGTAACCTTTTATGTCCCCCTGAATCATTCAGGTGATTCCTTTTCAGTTTCTTAGTTCATATATCGCTTTGGTAGTGGATCGATTAGGTCTAAAACCATCTTCAAAGATAAAATATCTAAAATAAAATATCGAAGGACAGAAAGCGTGCTATATGCTATTAAATAATAATTGCCAATAACTCTTTTTTAAGTACTCTGTGAGAAGAGCAGTGGACTATCGCCGAAAATACCTAAAATGTAGGAACAGTAATAAACTAATAACTCGTCCCCTTAATGCGATTATCGTAATTAGTTAGTAAAATAGCTAGTAAGAGCAATAAAATCTTATAAACTATCCCTTTTGCATGACCATTAACACAAAGCTTGGCGGATAACGCACATAAAATTCCAATAAATCATTGAATGGGTTAAAGAACCACCTGAGGATATATCATCCAAAGAGGTACAGAAGTATGAAAAATATTATACCTCGAGCCTAGTTAAATGGGCAGCGCGAGCCACATAGGATATTAACCTTTCATCTAACGTACTGAAAATAGAGTGTAAACCTGTCTATATTAATATAAATATATCCTAAAACCAGACTGCAAAGGTACACATCGAAAGGTGAAGCTAAAATAGAAGTAATAAGAAGAACACTAGCTGGTACTGACCTGAAACCGGAACTATTCGATTTTAAGTAAACTAAAGCTGTTAGATATTAAAGTATATGGTCTTCGAACCGTTCAATCCCACGAAATAACATTATATTTAATTAGGCCTTCCTTTACCTAACAATAATGTAGACTTTGGAGTTCTATCCACCTTACTAATTACTCTCTCTCGTGTCCCTATAGGAATTACTTTACTTAAAAACAAAATCTACACTCGATCTTGGCGATAGCTTTTTTAAAAATTTATTATTAACATTCTTTATAATTTTAAATCTTATCATTTTATTATTTTTCTAAAAAGAAACTAATTTATATTGATTTTCAGGTTCAGCTTTAAGATTATAATCTAATACTATTTTATGTAAGAAAATAACATCAAATCTACCAAATTTATGCACATAAAAAGTATAATTATTTAATTAAGGTTTTAACATTTCATCTATACATTTAAGAACCAATTTATGAGAAGGAGTATTATATAATGAATAACTTAAATAATACATTGCCTTGTAACTAAAAAACATAAAGCAGGAAACTCTAGAGTAACAGTAATTTACAGCCTCATAATTTAAAACCATAAATGTTTAAATATCACCAGATATGACACATATGGATTCCCTTAAATAAGCTAGGTGTCAGTAAGTCGACATACGGCTCAATCTGATTACATCATGTAGGTAACCTTATAATTGGTTTACTATCTAGTATTTCCTTCTTTATGAAGGCTCTCAACTTTTATTACATCTTCTGATATATATGCTAGAGGAATAACTTCAGAAGAAAAAAATAATTTTTATATAAAAGAGGTAGAATTAGTTTAATAGGAAAAATCACGTTTTGTGGCAACGCTGTTCAGAGTTCGAGTCTCTGATTTTACCCTAAAAAGGTTTGATTAAATATATACTAAAAGAGTATATATAATATATAGTTAATAATTTATGTTTAAGGATATGATTTACTTTTTCAATTAAGATAAAATATATAAAGTATAATAAAAGAGCAAATACAAAAATATTAATAAGCGAAGTAGTGTAACGGTAGCACAACAGTTTCATGATCTGTTAGATTCGGTTCAAATCCTAACTTCGCTATAACTAATCAATATTTATTTATATGTATACAAAATTTATTAATTATGGTCCTTTAGTATAGTGGTTCGTACAACTCCCCTTCAAGGAGTCAGGATCAGTTCAATTCTGGTAAGGATCAAATATTAGGAATAATTGTCATAGGTAAGACTAAGCAATTGCTAATTGTTAGGGTTAATAGCTCTTGGACGTTCGACCCGTCCTTATTCCGTATAATAAAAATTATAAAATTTATTTTTTTCAAACTTCAATTAGATTTGTATAATATAATAATTAAACCAAATTAAAATATATCAAGGCAACTAATTAAGGTTATCACGATTTAATACTACCAGGGTTCAAAACAAATCGAATCAGATCAAAAACAGATATATAAAATCTACGATTATATCCTAGTATTATAAAATCATTAGCATTACAAAAAAAAATTAACAAAGAAGTGGAAAACATAAGTTTTAAAAAGTATTAAACTACGATTTGTGTTACTTAAAAAGTACTGCCACAAAATCTTAACCCTTAAAATTTAAAAAAGTGAAAATGTTTCAGGCGATCCCTTATATAAAATATCTACCAAAAATAGGTATAATACAATTAGCCGCTCACTAAGGTAAAACCGAATAAAATATAAACCCTGAGTCATATAAATTTATACCTGTTTTAAAAAATATTAAATGAGTATGAAATAACCCATATGGATTAATTATTAAAACTTGATAAAGATAAATTCATAAATTATGCAATAAGAGATTTTTAAATAACTCTAACCATGCTATTGCTATTTTAATGGTAAACTTCAATTGCTACTTTATCAAATATTGGAAATAAGTTTGTGAAGAATCATTTTAATGAAAATAAATACTTAGGTTATCAGTTAAATATGGCACCTTATTATTTAATTGAATACTTTAGGATTGAGTAAATTTGGAGAATTGGGACTTAAAATAAGTTTATATATTTAAAACAAAAAAAAATTTGTCTGATTTTGACTTGATTAGTGTTTATACAACTATTTTATCAAATGCTGGATTTAAAAACATTATAAATAAAAGAATTATTAAATAATTATACTATAAAAAAATGTAATTTCAAATTCTTCAACTTTACTTTTAAAAATTAAGCTTTCATGTTTAACAAAGGTATAAATTCATTAACCTAAATTCTTTAATATAGATAATAAAATTATATAAAATGTCTAAAGTTTTACTATAATTACTAGTAATTTTATATTGATAAATAAAGTATGGAATATTCATCGAAATAAAATGAATCAGAACAAGTAAAATTTACTCCATTTCCAACAATTTTAATTTCAAAACATAATTCTATTTTACATAAGTGATAAACTTTATAAAACTTGTCAAAACATTACAAATAAAATAATAATGCTGAAAAAAGGAATTGAACCTTTATTCTACCGTCATGAAGGGTAAGTTTTAACCTATTAAACTATTTCAGCTTTTTTTTTTTGGACTAGTTCAATTAATTGAAGTTATTAAATTAGATTTTTTATTTTGTTTATTTTTTATTATTCTTATAGGTTTATATGAAATGCCTCAACATTAATGCTACTATTCTATTGAGCTAAAATTACAAAAACAACATAACCAACACAGGCTCCACAAAATTTATCCTATATATTTAACTTTTTTTTTGTTTTATTAGTTAAAAGTCGAATAAAAAGTAAGTGCAAAATGTCGACAATCAAATAGTGGATTAGGTATATCTATAACTCAGATTTTGTTTATGTATATTTTGCTGATTTCTCTAAATATTTTTAAGTATAGGTATAGGTCTTTTTACTATTATTATTATTTAATAATTTTAAATGGGTTAACTAGTATATTTACTATACAAATAATTTTTTTATTGCTACAATTATTTAATAATTAAAAGTTTCTCATTTTTCTTATATACTATTAATATATTAAGTTTTACCTAAATAATTTTTTATTTTTACTATTTATACCTTAATTCATACTTTTGATTTTCCTAATTACTTTAATTTAAAAAAAATAATTCAGTTTTAGATATCCTAATTCTCTTTTAGTGCAACTAAATAAAGTATTATCAAATACAAAAATAATTAAATAATTTTATTATAATAAGTTTATAAAATAGAAAAACAAAATAAAAAAACACATCAAACAAGGCCCTATTTTTAGGGTTTTTAACCTTTTTTCAATAGTTTGGATAAGGACAATCAACTTAATAACATCGAGGTACATAGATGTACAAAGTAATAGAGAGACTATTTGTATTTACTTTTTAGATAAAAAAAACTGATCTTTCAAACTATCACCAATATAACCTTATAAAGAATTTAAAGAATATTTTATTAGAACCCGTTTTTATAAAAAGTTTTATGTAATAGATATTTAAATATAATTTTTAATATAAAGAGTTACTTGTATTCGATGCCTTTCCAAGTTATATGTAACTAATATTTAAAATAAATTAATTAAAAATTTAATTATTATTCACTGCCTTTCCAAGTTATATGTAGTTAATATTTAATATATTTTAGATTAAAATCTTTTATTAGTATCCGCTCCATGTATTCTTTATTTAATAATTAAAATATTTAAAGTAATTGACTAAGGTCCCAACTAAAACCAAGCTTTATGTATTTAATATTATTTTAAATAATTAAATATAGTTTTACTATAACACGATGTCCTTCCAACCTTAATATTAACAAAATAATAGATTAGTGCTACCCGCTTCTGTACCAAGTAATATGTAAATAATATTTAATTTAATCTAAAAATAGGTTTTGATTATTCGCTGCCAATCCAAGTTAGATGTAACTAATTTTATTTTAATCTCTCTTTAGATTTATTTTTCAAGTATCGAAGTAAATTAACTTATTTTTATTAACTTAATTTATATTAAATTTTACTAATGTATATTTTTATTTTACTAAATAGTATTCTAGTTTATAGGGATGTTAGGTGATTTATTTTTATTTTTTTTATTTTATTGTTAATTAATTTTTATTATAAAAGGAGTTAATTTGTAAATTTCTTATTAGACTTGATAAAGCGTACTGGTTTTATAATTTTAAATAACTCTAATTTATATTTATAATGGTAGAACAAAATAATTCGTTAAATGCTATTGTAATCTATCTTTTTATCCACATAAGATAATATTTTATTCTCTAATTTAAATATGTCTACTTTATTAATTTTATTTAATTTAGTAATTTTATAAAAAATAAATGGGCTAATTTGTACTAAATACATATTTTGTGATTTATAAAAATGAATTCAAGAACCATAATTTAACGGATTTAATGTTATTGGTAATTTATAATGCTTATAATTTTGATGTACAATTTTTGTTTTATTTAATTGTAAAATATTTTTCTTATTTGCTGCTTTACCATTTCTAACGCCATAACTAACAATAATTTTAAATATTTCTTGTTGTTTATAGTCATTAGACTTTATGGATTAAATATAATTAATATAATTAATATAAAAATTCATATATTCTTTATTCAATTTTGTCCTAGTGTATTATATACACCATTAACATAAACAATTCTTAATTAAACAATAATATGTTTATTATCTTCAATATTAATAACTTTATTATTCCAAAATTTTTTAAAAGCAATAACAGACTTAGAAATAATTGAAGGTTTATTTAAATTAACAATATAACTATTAAGTAATTAAACTTGTCATCTTTTTGGGTGAAACATTAAGATGATTTATTTTTACTTAACTAAACCCACTTTAAAAAAATTTATAATTCGTTCAAAACTGTTTTCATTTATTAGTTTATCTTTATAAGTTAACACTAGCTTACCTGATTTTAATATTTCAATTTTATTGAATAAATTATTGATATAAAATTTGGCTATTAATAATGGTTTAATTAAATATAATTTTAACGTTTTATCATAATGTAATAATTTTCCATATTCTACTTGATTATTAGTTACATGAATAATAAAGTGTTTATATCTTTTAAATATTATATTTTTCTTGGGTGTTCGTTAAAATACTTATACAAATAAAATAATTCTAACTATAATTTAAAATTAATTAAAAGAAAAGTGAATATAAAAGTATTTAATTAAATAAATTAAAATAAAAATAAATATATAAAGAATATTATAAGTTTTAAATAAAAATAAATAAATTATAAAAGTATTTTATTAACTTTTTAAAAGAAACACATTGGTCTTACCCAGTTGAAATAATAATACCTTATTGTTATCCTTAGAATTCCACTATACATACAATTTATTATAGCTCCATTAAATAGAATACGGGAATATCTTATTACTTCAATTTATAATATCTATAAAAGATAAAAGAATATTAGCCGTTGATATGCTTAAATTGTTAATTAGCTAAAGTTATTCATAGATAACTAGTCTACCCACTTAAATATTTAAATAAAGGGTAAAATAAAATAAAATGGATTTAGGAGGAATTTACAATAAAATATTAATATAATAGCATACCTCTTAGACTCATATAATGGATTATATGGTGGTTATTCTCCACATTATTAGTATATCGGTTAATATGGTTGTAATCCCTACCGGATAAGTTACATCTGCACATCGAATTCAAATTAACTGAGCTACTTGTTGAGACAGCGAGTTTACATTACGCCATTCATGCGGTACTACATTTAATAAACAAGGAATTTCGCTACATTATTACTTTTATAGTTAAAGCAGCCATTCACTTTAAATCAGCTTAAAACACTTTCATATTTTGTACTTTACTTAATGAAGCATTGGGCAGGCAACACAAATTATAGATTTACGATTAGTCTTAGCAATCTGCTGTGTTTTTGGTACAAAGTTGTAAACTCCAATTTTGTGACACACTATAAATTTAACTATTTGTTTATTAAAAATAATGTTACCTTTGTTGTCATACGTACAATCCGGTAAATTTTTCCGAGTTCCTTAACAAGTATTAGCTATAGGCCTTAGTATACTCTACTAGCTAACATGAGTCGGTTTAAGGTACAGTTATATAATTAATAATTCTAAAGGATAAGTTAAAAATTATAATATCTATTATTTCTAGCTCTAAACATGTAGACTATTTGATAATAATTCATCACTTAAAAATATTCATTAATAACCTTAGATACTGTATAAATCTAGCCAATTAACCATAGAAAACCTTAGCATTCGGCGAGAAGTATTCTAACTTCTTTTTACGTTACTTTTGATCGCATTCTTTCTTCTGTATAATCCAATTTATTAAAAATTAATCTTCAAATCGTACATAATGTTTTGCTACCCAATAATTTAAAAGATAAAATAAATATTATTGTTGTGGCTTAAGTATATAATTTATAGACCCGTTAAATCTTTGACACACTAATCCATTTAGGCTTTTAAGTTGTTACAACTTGTGAAACGGTGAAGACTTCCAACCCCACTAGTAGCTGTTTTAGGTTAAATATTTTCTTAATTTTAATTAGTTATATTTTAGGGACTTTAGTACACAATTTAGGCTGTTTCCTTTTTGTATACCCCTTGAATATACTGTACGAATAGCATCAATTACTGTATTTTTGAGGTTAACCCTCAACAGTAGAATCAGTGAAAACTCCCTATTTTAACCTTAATAATATAAATAAATAATATATAAACCAATAGTATGAAGGTAGAAGCTGTACATACAATATTTTAACTAAGCGTCCTACTGAAATAGGTTTTGCTGAATACCACCTATAACCAGGTTAAATTAGCTTTTCACTCCCTACCACAATTCATATCAGAATAATGCAACATTAACGAGTTCGGCCCTTAAATTGGCTTAATTTGGTGAAATAACACTGGTTTCGGCTCTTACTAAGATAACTAATATAACATAAAATAAAGGATAAGATAAATAAATTATAAGTGCTTTCGCTTTGAAGTTAATCTTGCTATAATAGTAAACTTGCGACCCCACACTTTCTTGCAAAAGGTACATTGTAACTCATAAATAAAATAGAGTATCAATTGCTAATAAACCTACTAATTCAGGATCTATTTCAAATGTCAAACACATTCTTTGTACCTTTCAATCACTTTACTCTTTACTATCGCTTGGTATATAATACTTAGCTTTGGTGAATGGTATCACCATATTCAAACAAGCCTCATTTTACTTAATCAATATGAAATCAAATAGAATATAAATATAAACTAAAGGATAAACAATAAAGATAATAGTTTTTTTAAAGTAAAGTGCACGGGGCTATTCCCCTTTAGGGAGTTATATTCCAGTAACTTAAAGGCTAAGATAAAAAAAATAGCTAATTCAATTTCACTCGCCATTACTATTTAAGTATCGGTATTATTTCCTTTCCTATTGGTACTATAATGTTTTACTTCCCAATGTAAATATAATCAATTAATAATATAAATAACTTAAATAAAGGATAAAATAAATTTTTAAAAGAATTAGTTTTCTCTAGGAATGTTTGATCTTATTAAATGTTAATCAACTTATTAGTTCCTTTCTTAACATACCAGCTAGGCAACCTATATAGGCTCTTTAATTATTTAGTCATATACTCTATATTGATAAAAATACCTTTAACGTAATAAAATACCATTTGAAAGGGATTTATTTATTCTATTATAAGAACGGCACCACTATAATTGTTGAGCGATTAAAACTTTAACAGTGTAAGTACCAAGTTTATTAAAATTAGTAAATTTAGCGTAATCGATATAAGTTTGAGAGGCAGGTTTAAAAGATTTAGAATTTTTAAGATAACCAATTATGAAAGATTTATGTGTTTTACGAGGGATAACTTTTTCAGTAACACCATTAATTTGAATTCTAATTTTTAGTTATATTTATAGGAAGAGCGCTATGTTTAGTTTTTTAAAAATTTATGTGTAGTAGTAAACACTTTTCTAATTTTAAGAAATATTTAACTAGCTGTATTAAGATCAATAAACTGAGCTAGAATATAACTATTAAGATAAGGATAATGAAGTTTAACTATAATAACTTCAGTTTTAAACCAATTACCAAAAATAATACTAATATTAGAATTAATAGACTTAGCAATAATATCAATAGTAGATTTAGAATAATTAGTAGGTGTATAATAATATAGTAGAATAGTAACTTTATCAGTAGAATAATTAAAATAAGGTTTACTAATTAGAATATCACTAGGCTTATCATTATTAATAACAGTATTATTGTGAATATTAAAGAGATTATGTTTAAATTAAGAACGTAGTAGAAGTCTAACTATTTTTTCACCCTAACTAATAAAAGATTCTTAAAAGAGTATGTATTAGAGTAATCATTAACATTACGAGTGAGTTTATTATTTCAAACGGAGAGATGTTTTTTAAAAAGAGTATTTATTTTCATTTAAAGGATAAGATAAAATATAAGAAGTATTAAATTCACTTAGAATTACAACGAGATATCAGTTTAATTAATATATATATGCTATTTAATTAATAACAAGTTTGAATAAAGTACATTAATGTGCAATGCAAGCCTATAAAAAAAACAAAGGAAAAGGGATTAATTATAATACTTTAGGATTAGAGATAGAACTTTTACTATCAGTGAAATATAGAGCACCAGAACCTATTTAAAAGATAAATCCAATAGTTAGCATAATAAAAAAGATTATTATAATTCAGAAACCAAATAGTCCTACACTACTTATAGCAGCATCATAAGGATACAGGAATAGAATTTCAATATCAAATACTACGAATAGGAGTCCAACTAGATAAAATAAATACTAAATTGTGATCGTGTTTTTACCAAAGAAAGGTATAAATCCACATTCATAAGGAGTTACTTTTTAAGAATTTGGACGATGTACAGCTAGAAGTAGATTAACAACAAGAAGAATAACAACAAGAATAGGAATAAAAATAAGAAAGATAATAATAGCGTTCATTAATTTAATAATAAAATAGACTAAGACAGAGTAGTTGACAACTATTTAGTAGTTTATTAGGTTGAATAACGAAGAAAGTAATAGAAATACTTAGAATAGCAATTATAGAACTATGAATAGAGGTTACATTTGAATATGGTGAATTTGATGATGAAGGTACGGTTTCCCCACTGTGGTAAAATACATAACTTTAATAAATTTAAGATAATAACTAGCACTAATAACACTTACTAGAATAGCAATAAGACTTATAAAATAATAACCAGAATGTGTACTACTATAGAAAACCATTTGTTTAGCGAGTAATCCAATAAGAGGTGGAACACCAGCTATTCTAAATAGAATTATTTTTTATTTTGCATTGAACTTCATTCAATAATATTTTTATTATTTTTATTTTTTATACTTATTTTATTAAATTACTAATTTATAACCTTTTTTATCTTAATATATGACGCGCAATTTTAACTAATTATAAAACTTTATATTATAAGATAATATCTAAATTTTTATTAAAAAAGGTTACCAACAGTGAAAAATGCAAAATTTGGAAACGCACTGACTGGTTTGCAATAATATTTTATATATAATATATAGTTTATATATTTATAGCGTAAGCTTAATTGTACTAATAGTTGCTTGAATGTTGCATTAGTCAATTAAATTAAAATATAAGCATAGTTTATATGATGCTCCATTAGTAATATTAGTTAAACTATTTATATATAATTGTACCATTGAATGGTGTTGGATAATGACTATTTGTAGTACGAGTAAAGAGACTTGAACTCTTACAATTAAATTATGAGCACCTAAAACCCACCCGGCTACCAATTTCGGCATACTCGTTAAATCTGTATATTTAATATTGGTCATATCTTATATTTATTAGCCCACTTTTTCTCTAGTTACTTATTAAATGATAACTACCTAAAGTAAGCATAATATAAAATAATAGATATTTTTTTTTTCTTATCCTTAATGCTAAGTCAATAACATTTATACTCTTTATGCTATCAATCATAAATATAGTTAAACTATCGCACTTATTATATATATCTTGTTTAAAATATTAATTTAAAAAAATATGGGTAATTTGATGATCTTTAGCAATAAAGTAGAGCTACATAATAATGATTCATTTTGAATTGATATTTCTTTTTCTAGAAAAAACAAAAAAAGAGTGGATTTGACGCAGAAAATCTAAAATAGTATTAAGGTTTAAATTATAACCTTATTTTCTTGCTAAATTGTTTTACACATATTTATATAAATTAATATATAGATTATGAGTATAATAATAAGAATGCCATCATTAGGGCGAATACATTTATTCTTTTTTAATAGTTATAAACTATTTTCCTTTATAAGTAGTCTTTAATCTTTTTGCTTATCAATTTTTCCTTTTTAATAAGTTTTAATATCTTAATTTATTGATATAGCTGGTTTTCTAATTGAAGTACAAACAGTTGTAGTATTAGTTTTTGTATTTTTAATTACTATTTCAATCCTTTTTGAATGGTTATTTCTATTTAAAGCAGCTTCTTTCATTCATTGTATAGCTTTTTCTTAATTTTTTTAAAAAAAGGTTCGAATTATTTTCACCTCTTCTGTTAAAAGTCAATTTAATTTATTAAAAGTGTTTTCTGCCAAAATTTTCAAATGCTGAATCTTTCATTTTTAGCTTCAGTATGTTGATAGTTTTTATAATTTCCAGCTTTTTTAAATGGTTATATTCTGCTTTAAGTAAATCTATTAATTTTTGCTCACACTTTAATAAATTTTATGGATATTATTAAAATACTTTAAGATAAATAAAGTAAATTTTAAAAATTATAATATTGAAAGCTTTCACAATATATAAATTAGATTCCATTTTTTAAAATAGTAAGTTAATCTAAAAAGCCTACGTATATTTAACTATTTAGATTACTATACCAAGCATAAACACCTATTTTCTCAATATTTTTTGTATAAATTAAAATTCTTTTTTAATGGATTTTTATAAATTTATCTTTGGTATAAAAATAATATTATATTACTAATAATAAGAGTATTATTTGTCCAATATAATTCTTATTTGGAATTAATGCGGAACAAGGAATAATTAAATATAATTACTAGATAATAAACAATATACTTAATCTTTCCTCTATCTTTGTAATATAAGTATATCAGCAGCCCTTTTTATTTATTTTAAAATCTTTAAGGGTTCTGATTTACTAAATAGAGATTAAATATTGTTGTATTAGTCATGTTTATTCAACAACTTACATTGTTGTTTAGACTATGTCTTCAATATATAATACATGTTTAATAATATATATTGCTGGGCGCTAATGAAAGGTTATTGTTAACATTGACTCACTTTCTAGTCGTTGAACGTTCTTAACACTTTTGTTTAAAACAAATAGAATTTATTTCTATAAGATGTTGAATTAAGCTTCGCTGCAAGTTGACTTTTTTTAAGTTATTCTTGCAATTCACCCAGTTTATACAGAGCTATTCGCCTAACCCTGTGGCTTCAGCTAAAGCGAATCCTAAGATTGCGTAAGAGAATAATTGTCCTCTTAATTGAGGGTTTCTAGCTGTAGCTAAGATTAATGAACCGAAAACTACTCCGATCCCTGCTCCTGCTCCGATTAAACCTGAGCAAGCTACTCCAGCTCCAATATATTTTGCTGCTGCTAACATTTTGTTTTTAAAAAATTTTTGTTAATGATAGTGTCTAACATATTAATTTATTTAATACACTTTTATCTGTGAATTTGATTATCAGGTAATAAAATTAAAAACTTAAGAATAAAAATATTTTTTTTTTTAAATAATCTTTAGTCATTTTATTTATGGTAAATTGATTTTAATATTTTATATTTTTTTTTATAACTTTTTTGAGGTTTACTGCCTTTTTAGTTGTTTGTTGTTTGTTTTATTTTTACTCTTTTGTTTTTTTTAGGTTCCTACTACCTTGTTTTATTTTACAACTATATATATGTTTTTTATTTTGTTTATTTTGTTCATTGGAACAGATTAAGGTATTTTAGGTTATATTTATCTATTTTATTCTTTTTTCTAATGTTACCCAATACTAAATATGGTTTATTTATTATCACATATTTTTATACTTGATCTTTTATTTGAATGAGTTAAGGTAATTTTCATCTTACTTTAAGTTATTTTATATATATTTTCTACTATGTTAGCCATCTAATTTATTCTTTTTAATTTTAAGTTTAATTTTAAGTTTTAATATAAATTTTCCTAATCTAATCCAATGTAAAATACAAAAATTCAAAAGTTATTTAATAATCTCTTTAATCATATCTTTTACTCCTAGTATCTTATTAGAAATTCTTCATATATTGGTTAAATTTATTTAATTTGCTTGGGTTAGTGATCCATTGACATAATTCTTATTTAATTACTCACTGTATTTTCTTGAGTCATATAACGCTAGTACTCTATGTTTTCTAGTTATTTATTAAATCTCATTCCCTTTAGCCTCACAAGAAACTCCTATACCCAATTTATTATGTAACCTACACTATTAAAATACTGATATATTATGTATTACCTATAACTTACCATAAAATAGCCTCATATATTATTATGTTTTACTCAATGTACTATTAAACCTCAATTAAACTAGCCTCATATATTATTCTATTACTCAATTTACTATTAAACCTCAATTAACTTTACTTATTTACTTATTGTCCCTCCTAATTTAATTTAAAATCATCGTATCTGGTATATACCAATTTTATCTATTGAAGTTGGGAACTAAAAAATCTTTAGATGGTACTGACATCATTAGCTTTTGTCACTTTTTCGAAAATATTATTCGTTCTTTGCTTTTGCTTTAAAACTTATTAACTTTGGTTTTTATCTAGGTATTAGGCCTTTTAATAAGGTAAATTTAAATTATCAATAAATTTGTAAAATCGTACAAAATATATGTAACATAAAACGGGAATGTTAATTTTCTTTTTCAATTTTTAATGAAATACTTTTAGTAACTTTATTTTTAATAAATTTTATATGAAATACTTTTATAGAATTAAGAAGTTTAAATGCCCTGATCCAAATGTACAACCAAGTATATGAACATCATAGTCAACTTGGATTCGTTAATGGAACAACCCGAAAAAAAACATGTTTAAGTATTAGATTCCCCATACATCTATGATTTTGACATAAAGATATATTTTTATTTCATATTCTTGGACTACCTAAGAAAACTAGTTAATACATAGACTATACCGAAGAGATAATATTTATATTAGACGATATAAATCGTACTCAACCAGAATTGGGAATTATACTTGATATACAGGACAAAGTCCCGAAGATTGTGTAAAAGACGAAATATCTCATATAACAGGAATTTAACATGATAAGGTAACATTAAACTTACACCAAATAATTGTGATACCCTACTTTTACTATAAGGATCCTTGGATTATCTAACTTATTATTAAACAGAGCTTTTTGTTTTAAGTAAACTTCCTTCATAAGTATCAATAGTCCAATACGAGGAGGATGTAATACTCTATACCATCATACCATTCAACCCAGAAGAGTTATTATCTTTAATGCTAAACAGAAATAAAAGCCTTTTGAAAACAAAGTAATTGGATAAGAGAAAACGAAGAATGAAAAAAACATAAAAATTTTATGAATAGATTTTAAGTCCTATTAACTCACCTTTGTACACCATTATCGAGGTTAACTCTTCGATGCTAATAGAAAATAATACCATACCAATTCATAGAACAAGGGATGAGTATGTTAGATGACTATACGACAAGACAGGATAAATACCTAGATATTTATAATTAGATGTAGGAAGTTACCGTATGGTTAACTACAAGATATCGAGGTTAGTGATGTATCCTATATACAACGTTAAGACCGACTCCGAAGCAATAGAACATTTTTTGGTTGTTTTTTAATTTAACCTTCGAAAATGAGCCGATATATACAGATTATTTCAATCAAACATCCCTATATATTTATTATATAGACAAGGCTCGCAGTGGAGTGGGTTTTAATTTAGTTCTTTATAATTTATATCCAATTATACTCAATGTTATGTTTTCAGGCTTATCTTTATTTGTTAATTATTTCAATTAAAGTTACAACAACAATAGCTATTAAACAAAGTAAACAAAGAATACCTTCAAATATTACAAAGAATAGTGAACTATTTTCAAAATATTTAATAACTTTTTTAAACTTAGAAAATTTAGTTTCTATGTCAAATTTTTTTATTAAAATGATGGCTATTAAGTAGCCTACAACGTTTATAAAATTAAATAAGCAAATTAAGGCTAATATAAAGATGGCTAGAGAAAGATTATATACATCATCACTAGTTTTTATAGGTAAATTTTGTATATCTATATTTAACTTAGATAATATTAATGGAATTCAAAAAGAATACCTTATATTAAATTCATTTTTTAAATAATTGTTAAATTTACTTTTAAAGATATTTATTATCTTAAATAACATTAGTTTTTAATATATACTATTTTGTAGTACTATTATTAGAGTTATTATTATTAGAATTATTATTGTTTGAATTATCATTTGAGTTATTTTTATTAACATCTTTGTTATCCTCAGCAGACTTATCTTTGTTATTATCTTCACTATCCGAACCAGAGTTCGATCTTATAGAATTAAAATAATGACCTACATAACGCAAAGTTGCTGCATTAGCAAGATCTTGTAAAGCTCTAGATATTCTTTGTCGAGAAAAGTGAATTAAACTTAAAGCAACAGTTACAATAATAATAGTCATTGAATAAATAATAAAATCTAAATTTACAGCAATAATCGATGAGGTAGCCAAATATTGTAAAAATAAATTTTTAGTTTGAAGCATCTTTTTTTAATTAATAAAAGTTTCATAACATTCTATCTTAAAACTTATAGCTAATATTTAAATAATAAAGCACTAAAAAGTTTCATTAGGTTCGATATATTATATAAATTTGTGTGTATATATTTGATTATATTACTGCTTTCATAGCAGTTTCAATTTACATAAATAGATTATTAAAAACCTTTTAAGGCCTATTTAAGGTTCCTTACTGTTTATTTTAAGAAACAATTAAACCAAAACAACCTAAACAGCCTATCCCTCAACAGTGTATTTTACAGACTTAATTTATCCTTTAAAGATAAGTAAAGAAGTGTGCTTTTAAACAGTTGTGAATCTGAAGATATGCTTAAATATAGTTAATTTTCTAAAAATAAGTAACACCTTAAAAATTAGAAATAATCCAAAATCGAACAAAAAATTAAATTTTATTTAACCGGGACTAGAATAGCTTAAAATATATTATTCTATAATTATAGTTATATATAATTTATATCTTAATACATTATACTTATATAAGAAATAAAAAATTATAATTGGTGGTGCCAGTTGGCTTCTGGGCAAAAAATAAAAAGTGTATAAAAAGTATTTCAAGGGTAAAATAGTTACAAAAAACATGCAAAAGTAGAAAGAATGCAAGATTTTTTATAGTTCGTGGTCCAAGGAATGACTTTTTAATATAAATTTGTAATGTATTGGAAAACTTACGATAAATTTCGAATAGAAGCTTGATTTTCAACTATCCCCCCTTGAGCGCCAATAACTTTTTCAAATTTTATTATTTTTATTATTTTTAATCTTTTATTACTTAATTTAATTAGATTATATTACATACTTGTAACCTTATATTATTATTTTTAAATATTATTATAATAACTACTTAGAATCTTTTTTTACAATTTTTTTTAATTAAATACTTGTAAACTTATTTTATTTATTTTAAGAATCTAAATGTTCTAATTATAATCTTTTATTATATATTTTTATTATTAATAATTTAATTTGTATTCTTTATACACGGATTTTTTTAGATTTAAAGTTTAAGAGTAAGAGTTTTAGTAAATGAGATATAACTATTTTTAGTTCAATTTAAGTAGGATTTAAAGTTTTATATTTGTTTGTTACAGTAGAGATAAATTTTATTAGTTGAATTTAATGAAAAAGGGACTGATTTTTTTTAAAGTTTGTTTAAAACTAACCTATGCAATTTTGTCATTGTGCTAGATCATATATTTAATCCAATTAATGATTTTTAGAGCCATCAATATAGGTGAATTTTATATAGTTTGACAGTTATTCATATACTACTTTTTAGTGTCACGATTTAACATATTTATTGAGATGAGTAGATTTTACTTTTTAAGTGATTTTGTGCCTCACTTTTAGTGAATGCTTTGCTTTTTACTTTATATTTAGTTTTATATTTCATTTTGCGTGAAATTTTTATTATGTTTATTATTTGGGTTTTAATTTAAATTTATTGGTTATTTAACCATTAATTGAGTTTTGAATTATTTAATTTTGGTTACTTTTTAATTTTCAAGTTAGATTTAATTTTGTGGATTTATTTTATCTTATGCTATCTTAACCATAGCTAGTATTTTATTTGTATTATTTTATTATTTTGGTTATTTAAATTTGTTCTATGTTCTATTTAAGAGATTTATTAGTATTTTGATAGATAATAATAATATTTTATTTATAATTTTGTTTTCCATTTTAAGGTATTTTATAGTTTATGTTGAGTTTTCTAGCTTGTTATTAGTTTTAAATTTGTTCTTAGATTATTTATATTAAGATTTAATTATTTTAGTATGATTTTTATAACTTTAGTTTCAATCATTTTCTTAAAACTTTTAATGTTTAATGTAACTTTACACAACTTTTATTATCCCCGAGTTACGTTTTGTTTTTACTTTATTTTATATAATTTATACATTTTCTTTGTAACTTTATAACATTTGTTTAGTACCTTTATTTCATAGTATAATGTTTAATATTTATACCTTATTTAGTATGAAATTTTATTTTCGCTGCTTATAGCATTTAATTATATTAGGATACTTTACTTGACCTTTTAAATAATTTAGATTAATTATAGTTGAGACTTTACACAATTTTAATGAAGTTATTTTTATTTTTTATTATTTTAATTTATTATTTTATTTTATAATTTAAAAGAGTATAATATAATATTAGATTAGATAAATTGCAAAAAGCAAATAAAATAAGACAAAGTTAATTAGAATTGAATTAGCAAAATCCATTTTTTATAACATTTTTAAATTTAATAAATGGTGGTACAGTTATGTAAGTTCTTTAAAAAAATTTTGATCGAATTATTCTGTATGAGTTTAATTTTGGCTCTGATTGAACGTTTTTCAGTAGTTTTAAGACATGCGAATCAATGGAACCTCGTAACTAATAAGGTAAAATAATGTTAATTATGTTTATATATAAATATATATAATAGCAACTTAATATTTATTTTAGTAAATTAACTTGTTAGTGGTTAGACCATGGTGTAAAGGTGAGTAATGATAAATAAGATACCTTATAGACCTTTTGAATAGGGGATAGTTTAATTAATTTTCAAATTTTAAATTAAATAGTATATAGTTTAAGATGAAACTATTTCATATAGTGAAACTGCTCATTCCGTTTTTCTAGTGGAGTATCAAACAATATTAATTTATTATTTAGATATGAGTTATATAAAAATAGTTATCAGCTAGAATTAATTAAACATAAATTAGCATATTTATAATAAAGGATACGATATTTTATATAAATATAGTTATATGTATTATAATATAGGATATCAATATAAAACTATATACAATAAAAATAATAATAAAAAGTATCGCTATAAGAATTGATTTATTTTGTTTAATGGTAGTTGGAAGGGTAAAAGCCTAACAAGCCGATGATCAATAGCCACGTTTGATAGAACTAATGGCCACATTGGGAATGAAATGCCCCAAGTAGAGTAATCTACCTGCAGTCAAGAATATTAGTCAATGCTCGCAAGAGTGAACTAGCTAACTGAAATCTTAAGATCACATGTCTGTGGTACTTGAGATAACGTAAGGGAAAATAATGATCGTACCTTACTATAAGTGTTGTCCAAATTACTGGTGCCAGAAGACTCGGTAAGACCAGGAACGCAAACGTTAGTCGTCCTGTTATATGTTTTAGGAAAACATTATTATGGGTAAAACTGCCAAACTCCGGGGACGCCTTAAAGGTTAAGATACCAAGCTATAATTGAAAAATTATAAGTGGCCAGAATAATTCTCTGGGTATGGTAACAAGTCATAAGATGAAGGAAACTGAAATAGGCTATCGCGGATCTAAATCAAAAATTCTAAATATCCCAATACCAAATAGAAATTTTGTAAAAGAGCAACGAGTAGACGGTAGTTGGTTTTTAAATAAAAACTTAAGGTGTACTCTAATGGGTTTCGAAAGAAATTATCAAACCAGAATCCCTTCTAAACAATTAAGTATTAGAACTTTTTCTACTTCGGGTTTTAAATCTAAACTAAATCCTTGGTTTGTTACAGGTTTCACAGATGCTGAAGGAAGTTTTTGCACTACAATTTATAAAAATAAAGCATACAAAACTGGATGGGTTGTAAGATCTTTTTTTCAAATAGGATTAAATCAACGAGATAGTTTTTTAATCTATCAACTAAAAGACTTTTTTGGTGGAATAGGTACAATAAGCTTAGATAAGAAAGCTAATGTGTTAAAATATTCAGTAGCTAGTCTTAAGGAATTAAGTTCTATTGTAATTCCTCATTTTAAAAAGTATCCTTTACTAACTCAAAAAGGTGCAGATTTTTTATTTTTTGAGCAAATAGTTGAGCATATGAATAAAGGTGCTCATCTTACAGCTAATGGTTTAAAACAAATCATTAATATTAAAGCATCTATGAATACTGGTCTATCTGAAATTATAAAATCAGAATTTAGCAATAATATTAATCCAGCAAAAAAAGGGATTATTCAATCTAATGTTATACCTGATCCAAAATGGGTTTCAGGATTTGTAAGTGGTGAGGGAAATAGTTGGGATTAAAAAGTCAAAAAATATTATTGGTTTTCAAGTATATTTAAGATTTAGAATATCCCAACACGCCCGTGATGCTAAATTAATGGAGCTAATAATGAATTACTTAGGGGCTGGAAGACTAGAACGAGATTATAGAAATCCTGCCCTATATTTAGTAATAACTAAAATTTCGGAGATAAACCAAATAGTTATACCATTTTTCAATAAAAACCCTATTTGCGGTATTAAACATCTAGATTATCTAGATTGGTGTAGAATTGCTAATTTAATCGAATCCGGTGCTCATTTAACCAATGAGGGGTTAGCAGAAATTCGACGAATTAAAAATGGGATTAACACAGGTAGAAAAGACTAATATTGCAAGATAAATCTGGTGACCATGAATCAGGCGTAAAGGGTAAGTAGGCAGCTTTTAAAGTTATTAATTATTATGCTTTGTCTTAATTGATAAATAATTTAATAATGAATTAAAGCTAGAATCAAAAAGAGGATAAACCAAATAATGTTTAGAGTAGGGATACAATCCGTAGATACTAAATGGAATACTTAAGGTGTAAACTTTTATCCAATAATGATTGACGCTGAGGAACGAAGGTGAGAATAGAAAATAGGATTTGAGACCCAGATATCTCTCACTGTCAACGATGAGTGGTAGTTGTTAGTCTTATTAAAGGCTAGTAGCGATGTTAACGCGATAACCATTCCGCCTTGCGAGTACGGTTGCAAAACTGAAACCAAAAAAATTAGTCGCTCTTGAAGCAAACGAAGTGAAGCATGTTGTTTAATACGTCAGTACGCGTAAAATCTTACCAGTTCTTGAATAGTTTCTCTTTATTTGTGTTTCTGTAGCTTAGGTTACAGCAGCCTGTTGTTCTGTACAAAGAAGCAGGGAAATACTACTACTAAGGATTAAATTTTAATTAAAATTAGCAGTAAAGAACACTCTTGGGTGAAAATTACAGGTGTTGCATGGCTGTCGTCAGTCCGTGTCTTGAGAAGTTAGGTTAGTTCCGCCAACGGACGCAATCCCTATTGTTAATTTATACTTAACATTGAATGATTTCTAAAAGTTATCACTAGGGGCTAAGACAAGTCGTTATGGCCCTCACGAACTGGGCTATAGACGTGCCACAAAAGACTTTTACAAAGTGACGCAAAACTTTAAATAATTTAAAAAAGAAGAGCTAATCATTAAAGAAAGTTAAAATAGTTTAATAAACAGATTGTTGCCTGAAACTTGGTAACATGAAGAAGGAATTTCGAGTAATCGTTGATTAGTACGCAACGGTGAATAATGCATTCGGGATGAACTAACTGTCTGTCGCTGGGGCGAAGCTCGGGTTGGGG
>Ga0153987_1000203_pt1 | contig 21427 bp, 30 predicted proteins | sample TSNC071MetaG_FD_102279 | JGI IMG/M metagenome (GOLD analysis project Ga0153987, IMG submission 102279) | Attine ant fungus gardens microbial communities from North Carolina, USA - TSNC071 MetaG | ecosystem: Host-associated > Fungi > Mycelium > Unclassified | place: USA: North Carolina, William B...
CGTTGAACTACATTCGTTCTCGATTGGGTTAAGAAAACAACAAAAGGAATACATTGCAACATTACAAAAAATACCACCCTTCATATATTAATGTAGCATCAGTAGCATGATCATCTGGAGGGAGCTATCTCAGAGTGGTTGTGGAACGTCACGAGAAGCTTGCAGAAATTGGTCGTAGTGAATGACTTGGCGTTGTTGTGTTCGAGAATAGTGGCCCTTGTTCAAGCAACTGAGAACATCAGAAGCGACTTGAATGACAGTATCTGGTAAACCAGCCAACTGAGCAACCTTGAGACCATGACTGTCCCAATTTACGCCAGGTCGGAGTCGATAAGAATATGCAAAATAGCCGTCCTGTTGAAAGAAGAGAAGAGAAGATCACCACAATGAACAACTTGATACATGACTTGCATTTTGTCAACAATTTACCTTGGTTTCATCGACATCAGTACAAAAGAAACGAACATTCTGATAGGTACCCGTTCCATTGGCCTCGGAAGTATATCCAAGCATAAGTGCAAGTTCATGAAAATGAGTAGCAAACAGAGTTCGACATCGATTGACAGTTGTCAAATGATGAATAGTTGCGAACGCAATGGCCAGACCATCATTCACCGTTGTACCCCGACCAACTTCATCCATGATGACCTAGGTAAGAAAGAAAAAAAGCACCGGAATGGAGACATAAGAGGACAAGCAAAAGAAGAAAAAGTAGAGCTCACCAGGCTTTTATCAGTGGCTCGCTTCAGGATATCAGCCGTCTCAAGCATTTCCACCATGAAGGTACTCTTATCCCTAAACAGGTCATCCTTGGCACCGATCCTCGAAAACAGTTTATCGACGATTCCAATCATGGCAGCTTCAGCTGGGACAAAAGAACCGATCTGTGCCAGGATGGCTATCAGAGCCGTCTGTCGTAGAAAAGTCGATTTTCCTGCCATGTTCGGCCCAGTAATGACATGCATTCTACCAGCATCAGAATGGAGTGAGACAGAGTTGGGAGTGAAGACGCGACCACACGTCAAGAGACCGATCTCAACGGAAGGATGTCGACCATTGGTGATATCATATACATTGCTAGAATCCCCAAGATTGTCTTTTTTGGCAGGTGTGCGTGTGTGAGAGAAAGATTTGGCTTACTCCTCAGTTATAGTGGGTTTCACAAACTTGAGTTCATCTGCTATTTTCGCAAAGGACAGTGCGACATCCAACTCATCAACGATATTTGAATTTCGCCGCAGACAGAATGAATATTCATTAATCTGGTTGCAATGTTGTCAGTGTTTGGTTTTCAAAGCGATTGAAATCAGAGAGAACTGACCATCTTCCCCAACGTCATAAATGCATTTTTTTCTGCTTGCGTTAGTTGTTCGATGATCGTTGTTATTTGATTACCAAGATGAGACCATTCCTGGATTGTGTGAACAAGTGATTAGGTGAGGAGGATGAAATAAAAAAAACACAGAGAGAAAGAGACGGGCTTTGTAGAAATAACATTTGGTATTGCCACTCTCAAAAATCGGGACAAAGGAAGGATTGTGATCCATCTGGCTCTGACCACGCTTGCGAGCGAGGTGTACGTGCATCCCCTGGCTAGGCGAAGCTCTCAGGGTGAGAGAGGGAGCAGCTAGATTTTGTTGATGAATTTGAGATGGTTTGATTGTAAGTTGTATATACCATAAGAGGATCTGAGTTTATCTTCTAGCCTTTCTTTTTTTGTCAGCAGGCGTTGGAACTTGGCGTGTAGAGATTGGAGCGTCTGTGAAAACCTACAAAACGTCGATGTAAAGATTCTCATGAAAAGGGGTACAACATACTCTGGCTTGATGTACCATCGACTAGTGGAAATTTTCCAATTCTCCAACTGACTCAACTCATCTGGGGCGTCTTGCTCAAGTTCATCCAGTGAGCCAGCTGTACTTTCAATATTACTACCCAAGGCTTTCTCAATCATCTCCGACAACGCTTTAAGTGCATGCATACGCGAGACAAGTGCATCCACACTCATCCATTCTCGCTCATCATAGTCTTCTCGTTCTTGCACTTCGAGAGCTTTCTCTTCAGTGAGTGTGGTAGAGATTTTCAACCAAATACGGATGGTCCGACCAATTGCTGCTAAATCGTTCTGGTCACCTCTTCCCGCGAGGAACTTTTGGGTTAGTCGAGTAGTGTCACATATCTGACCCAGTAATTGAGTCATATCTGCTGCCAGGTGTGGTCTACAGGTGAAAAATTCAACCAGAGATTGTCGAGCCGTGATTTCGGGTAGCGATGTACTCGGAGAACCTACATGTCCCCAGATTTGAGAATGCATGTGTGTACGTGTGTAAAAAGAGTCACATACACAGCCATCGAGAGAGGAGACGAGTACCACCATTGGTGATCGTACGTTTGATCACACTAAACAAACTTCCTCTTGCACTACCGTCGTAATCTGTTTCACGGATCTCCAGAGCCTTGATTGTATGTGCATCAATCTGCATTCGACCACCATTATCTTGAACGGGGTTAGTCAAGGGGGGCATATTTTCTAAAAGGTTGGCATTAAGGTAAGACGTCAGGAGGTCAACAGCAGCTTGTTCGATTGTTGAGAGTGGTATTTCTAGTGAGTAGCCAGGTCTCGGTGTCGTATGTTCTTCTGTAGGAGGATCCATTGACTTGGATACGAAATTAAGAAAGCAGTCTTCTTCTACAAGTGCATTCATGAGTGGATGTTCTTTGACGCCCTTGAAAGTATCAGACAAAATGACTTCGCGAGGATTAATTCGAACTAAATCATCCTGAACAGTTTCCAACGGTGTCTTCTTGGTATAAAATTCTCCTGTGGAGACATCAATCCAAGCAAGTCCTATCACGAGCGCATCCTTATTTATCTTCCCCTGAGACGGAAATGGAATATCAATAGCAAGTAAGAAATTGTTCTGAAACGCGTTCAGAAACGGTTCGTCTATGAGTGTCCCAGGAGTAATGATACGCGTTACGCGTCTGTCAAATTCTTTTGCACCAAATTCTTCCTTGCGGGGAAATTCTTCGCACATGGCGACAAAGCATTTGTGTTGTTGAACAAGAACTTTAAGATGCTTATCGAGATGCAAGAGTGGAAACCCGCACATTGCCACTCGGGAACCACCCCATTTACGACTAGTTAATTTGATATTGAGGAGATTAGCGATATCTTCCGCTTGATCGAAATAGGACTATTTGAATTTGCCAATGAGGGGGGCCCCGCAAAGTCACATGAAAAGGAGACGCACCTCATAGAACTGGCCTACTCGGGTGAGTAGTAAGCAGTGAGGGAACTTGCGAAGGTTTTCCTGAATTCCTTGCGCTAGGACGGTTTGGGGTCCTTTGAATAAACCTGGTGGCTATCAGATTTTGTTTATCTAAAGCGATGAGAGCATACCCTCTTCACCGTGTATGGACTTATCCTTCGAACGGTGAGGCCGTTTAACAGAATTCACCGCCACGACATCATCGACTTTTGACTTCTTGACTCGCTTAGGCCTTACAAGTTCTGGTGGCGCATCGTCAACAGCCTCTTGGCTCTCATTGATGACATGTGTTTTCTCATTCAGAGATGCTGCAGAAAAGTCATATGTCATGATAATTAATGGCAGGGGAAAGGAGCATACAGCTTCTAGCGTTATTTTTAGTTTGAGCATTGATACTGAAATGATAGTCTCCTAGAGGCGTTGCGCGAGTTCCATTAGGGAGGGTGAAGAACTCTGGGAGATCTCGTATTTTCTTTTTCGATCGTTGAGGGGCTTTTTTTGCTGGTTCCTGGACACTAGAGCAAGAACTTGACGTGGCATCAGAGTAGTTTCGACGCGTTTTTTGAGGCACAGAGTGGTATAACAGACGATTCAAATCCACATGCCTTGCTCGTCGGAAGAGGGAGCGAGAAAGAGTCATTCAAGGCTTTCACAGTAGACCTCCTTACAGTCAAATCTGAGTTCAGGGCCGTAGCGTAGCGACTAGAGCAATTAGCGTCCTTTGGAGATCAATTTTAGAGATCACGCTATGGCGGAGTTTGAAGCAAATAGTACATCAACACCGACCTTTGGAAACACGTTCTTCCTCTCTCCCGTCCACGTACCTGATTCAGCTATGTCTTTCGCTGGCAGACGCAGAGGAAACAAGGCCAAGAAGGGTGTTCAGTTCACTGTCATGGTAGTTGGTATGTGTTGCATCTGAATGGCAGCTTGCTCTTCTAAGTGACTTGTAGGTGCCTCTGGTACTGGTCGTACCACTTTTGTAAACACCCTGTGCGAGGCTGAGGTACTCCCGCACCAGAACTGTGATGACCCTGCCTCTGTCTACCCTGAAGATGGTATGAAAATCAAGCCAGTGACTGTGGGTGCGTTTGTGGTTGGAACGAGGGGTTGTATCCAGACGTCAGCTCATATGTCAACTCACTGCAGATCTGGAACGGGACGGAGCGCGTATTTCGTTGACTATAGTTGATACCCCAGGATTTGGTGACAACATCAACAACGAATCTGCGTAGGTCGTGCTGATGGCGAGGAGACTTGTTACTGAATTGATGATAGATTCCAGAAGATTGTTGGATACCTCGAGCGGCAATATGATGACATTTTAGCTGAAGAATCACGTATCAAACGTAACCCTCGGTTCAGGGACAACCGTGTTCACGCTCTGTTGTACTTTATTCCCCCTACAGGGCATGCGTACGCGTCTAAGGTCAAGATTTGTGAATAGGATTAACTTGATGATTTTAGGTTACGGGAAATGGACATTGAGCTTATGCGGCGGCTTTCTCCGCGTGTTAATGTTATACCAGTGATTGGGAAAGCAGATTCGCTTACGCCGAGTGAATTGAAGGGATTCAAGAAGAGGGTGAGTCGTGAGTGGGTCAATGGGGCTGAACATGTAACTGAATGTGGTTGAAGATCATGCAAGACATTGAGTACTATGATATACCTGTGTATAACTTTCCGTATGACGTTGAGGAAGATGACGAGGAGACTATCCAAGACAACAGCAAACTGCGGGTAAGTGTGAAAGTTGTGGGAGGTGGTGCTCATGATTGGATTGGTGATAGGCCATGATGCCATTTGCGGTTGTGGGATCTGAGGAAGAAGTGGAGGTGGATGGGCGACTTGTGCGGGCTAGGGTATACCCGTGGGGAGTTGTTGAGGTCGACAACCCACAGCACTCTGACTTGAGCTGCCTGCAGAGGGTGTTGATGGAGTGGGTTGATCTCCGATTTTATCTGAAAGGGGGAGTTGTAACGTTGACTTGTGCAGCTCGCATGTTCATGACTTTAAGGCGACGACACAGGATACGTTGTACGAGACGTATCGGACTCAGAAGTTATCAAGCACTCTGGACGGGGAAGGGTGAGTGATGGCAAAGATTGGTGGAAGACGAGACTGATCCATTCTAGGGAGAACTCGCTGCTTCCTGAGGAGCTTGCCAACCAAGGGGTGCGGCTGAAGGAAGAGCAGCTGCGCCGGGAAGAAGAAAAGGTGATTGTCTATACTGTGAAGGTGTGTGGATGGCTGACGGTTGTTGGCAGCTTCGCGAGGCGGAACTGCGGATGCAGAGGCAGATCAACGAGAAGAAGCAGGAGCTGCTGGCGAAGGAGGAGACGCTGCGGTAGGCAAACGCTGCTGCTGTTGGCCGGAGTACTGACAATTTGGCAGGAATCTCGAGAGCCGGCTTGCAAGCCAGGGGGAGTACCGGGAGTGACGATAATAATAGATCGAGTAGTAGATAGCCACGTGTCCAAGTTGATTTTGATTTTTTACGACGACGATAATGCAGCTTGAGCGGACACGAGGGTACTGGCTCGGGCGCTCCGCAGACTACGCTCGCCGTCCGCCTGTCCTGCGTCTGCCCGCCATGTCCGACGCTCGCCGTCCCTCCTCCCGACGAGCTCTCACACGCGCCCTCCAGCTCGCCCGCGAAGCCGTGCTCCTCGACTCCACCAACGAGGACCCAGAGGCTGCCGTCCAGGCATACGCCCGCAGCGTCGCCCTTCTCAACGAGGTCATGGACCGTGTCCAGCGTGGCGAGGACAGCACAGAGTCCCGCCGCAGCCACCGACGGCGGAGCGTCGCTGCCCAGGAGGAAGAGGTGCGCCGCCTGCAGAGCATCCACGACACCTATGCAGACCGGATGAACATTCTCAGCATCATCTACAGCATCCCGCCCGTTCCATATCCTTCTCTCCGCACCCTTCCTCCAGCCTCAAGTCCCCCCGACGACCCCCTCCCCGCCCCTCCCCTGCCCCCCCTCTCCGAGGAGCTCAACGACGACGACATCCCTCTGGACACTCCCAGAACCAGGCGTGCCTCTTCCAATCCTCTTCCTCCCATCCCCTCCCCAACTGACAACACTCCCCGTACCAGTCTCTACCTTACCCATTCCCCTCCATCCCCGCGCGGTCACCGTAAGCCATCTGCACCCCCCATCATCAACCCATCTACGTCCCATGGAACTATTTCTCAGCGACGCATCAAGCCCATCGACCCCCCTCACGACGGCAGAATGCGCTCCTTCTCTCAACCTAGTCGACGGCCTTCTGTCAGCAGCTCCATTGATCTTCCTCCCCCTCCTCCCTTGCCCTCCTCCCTCAATTCTCGCAGGCCATTCAAACTCGCCCAAACCCCGGACGCTGGCTCCCCCTCAATCCCTTCTCTCACTCCCCAATTCCTTCATACCACATCTGCCCCAGGTGTACCTGTCTCGTCCTTCCCTCAATGTCAATACACCAATCCCTTGTGCAAACCTTATTACATGATGAATTCCTTGGCCACATCCATGTCCTCTCCAACCGGTAGTCACATCACTCGTCGACTCCATGTCCCCAACGAGGTCTGGTCTATCGGTGTCAAGCTTCCAAATGTCCCTGAGAAGATACGCGCTCTCGACTTCCTGCTTGCCGCATTGGCTGAATTACAGATAGCAAGCTCAGAGGTTTTTGGTGCCGGCAATGTCAGCAGCGGCATGGCCATGGGCATTGGGAGCATCGGCCCCAAAGAGGCAAATGCCTGGGTGTTCAAGCTGGAGGACTTTTCAAATGTATGTGACAATGTCGTCAATGACTTTGGAAAGAAAATTGGCGTCGGTGAGGGTTTCGTGCTCAAGAAGACAACCTGGGGAGACAAGCTCAGTCGAAGATTTGAAAAGTTCGCCAACGGCAAAAAGTACGGTGTCTCTCTTTTTGCACGTTCAACTTGCGGCTGATTTACATGTTGCCATCAGCGTCGACTCCCCGATCGCATATATGTGTACACTGAGGAAAATCTTTCACGACGTCCAACTCCTCGACGAACACACCAAGGCTGTATTCTCCCAGCCCATCGCTCCTGCTTATGCCGCCTTTCCCATCGAATTCAGAACGCTGGCGGAACAAAAACTCAGGCGCGCCTCTGAGTTCTTCATCAGTGTGGTTTTGGCTTTTGTGATTCGAGATTTGGCCTTGTTGCTTGACAAATATGTCAAAAAGTGCGAAAAGGTCCTTGAAGACTGATGTTTCAAACATTCAGAGAGTTGTTGTTCAATCTCTGTTTTCATTCCGCGCGCATTGTTGGAAATTCAAGTAAAATGAAGTATTTTGAAGTGTATTTTAACATGTTGCAACTCATATGTGTAGCAGCCGTGGTTTCCTTTTCCTTTTCTCCTTTTTGAATTGATGCTCCTTCATTTGTCATCATCTGTCATCATCTGCCTTCTTAATTTCTTTTCTGTGATTCAGGCATGTTTTGACTTTGGGGAACTCTGCCTTCCCGTTTTTTACGTGGTAGCAGGTAATGTAATGATGAGAAAAGAGGTGGTGTATATACATTTCTAAGAACAGATCAAAAGTCATGGCTGAAAAAAAAATCTCTCTTGATCCTGAGTCAAGAGAGATAATGATACACGCAAGGATACACATATATGTAACGATTTGATTGAAATAAAAAGTTGACGGCTTTTCAAGTACCTGGTAATGATGTTCCCAAGAACCTAGAAACAACACGAAGCCGTTGCGCTGAGATGACGACATCAACCATCAATGACAAAAACATGCACAATAGCTTACTATATTCATAGTGAGCGTGTTCATCATCGTCACCACCACCATCATCAGAGTCAGAATCAGCAAGAGGATCAACGCTTGTCACCTGACGCCATGCATCTGGATGACGGTTACCAAATTCCAACAAAAATGGGCACGTGTGATAAACTTACATTCCAAGAACGATAGTCGCGGAACTGAATGGCTCGAATTGGCAGTCTGATAAATGTCTAACGATGGCCGTAGACTTGTGTGGTCTTCCCGATAAAGCGCATACCGTACATCCTCCAAGTCGGCTGACGAATCTAGAGGTTGATGCCGTGGATACTGGTTTTGAATATCCGTGGCATGTTGACGAACGTTAGCCCCCACTAAGCACAATTGAAATGAATGACCCAAAAGGATTAAGAGTGATAACTTGCTAGTCTGGTTATCAGTGCTTGTGCTCTTGACTGCTATCTGTTTACGGCCCTTGCCTACGACTGCTGCAGTCGATCTTTTATTCTTGAAGGTGGAGCCGGGTATCTTGACTGTGAAGGTATGATCATGATTCGACTTGCCTCCATCCATTTCATCTCTGATGAAACCAGGTACATCATCCCCAACTATGCTCCCACTTGCACTTGCACTCGAAGGCATCGTCTGTCTGTCTTTTCCCTTCAATTGTTGGGACCTAACAAATTCGGCCCGAATTCGAAGAAGATTCTTGGCGAGCAGGATTTCTTCAGGTGGATCAACATTCTCTAAAGCTACTTGCTGCGGATTCAAAAAAACTAAACTCGGTTTCCCGCCCCTTCTCGGATCACCAAAGGGATTGATGATGATGTCGTCACTGTGATAGACGCCCGGATGACTTGGCACAGAGCTCTCCAGATAATTGAAACAAAGCCATAAGAAAGCCTTTGCCCGACTTTCAGAACTCAGATCCATTCTCATGAACAGATCAACAAAATCAATGTTGTCGGGCAGATGCAACTGTCCGACTGACTTGAAGGCATATAGCGTTAAATCATCAACGAACAAGCTCATTTTTTCAGTGGGCCAAAGATACAGATTTACGTACGCTGGAATGATTGACGAGGCCAAAAATGAGATTGAAGATGGTTGTAGGAGGAACAAAACCAGAATTCTAAGAGTGCTTTTAATGAAACGGTGCACAGAATAAGGAGCAGTGCATACCAAGCGTGAGAGTATGTCAACAGGGAGGCGGGGAGGTATAGCTGGTTCCCCTTCCACTCTCACCGCCTTCAAAATATGCTTGATACGAGGAGCATCCTGAAGGTTCCCTGATGTTCTTTGCAACGCGGGCACAGGATGATATGAGCGAAGCGTCGTCTTCATTTCCGGAAAGACTATATAAATATACAGTCAAATCAGATCGAGAAGCAATTATTAAAAAAATTTTCCCCAAAATTGTACGTACAGCTCATGGTCGTATTAATGCGCCCAACGTTCACGAGCAACGCAAGCATAGCAAAATCTTCCGCAAATTCATCCGATTCCCTGATTCTGTCGCAGAAATTCTTGGTGGCCTTAGTCGAATTAAGGATAGTCTTGATGTAAAGCTCTCGAAACGTCAACCTGCCTTCGGGGAAAGCGCCACTCGAATCGGGCCATGGATTGGTAAACACAGCACGGGGATCAGAGAAAATGTGGTAGAGAATATCGTATTGAAGATCGCGGCGAGTGAGAGGATCGTCTTCGGCGCGCTTGATTGGAATGACTTTGCGGGAGACAATGGGACTGCGACCATGCGACATGGTTGTTGGGGATTATGATGTAATAGGTTTTTTGGTGTGGTTGACAATAAATTATGATGACAAGTCCATGGAGAAAGGAAAAGCTTTTACAAGGTCGTGGAGGGAGAGAACACGGACTGAACCAAAATTATGGCGGTTATGAAAGCTTGGGCCCATTGTTGTAATATGTCATGTGATGCCCAGAGTTCTAATGTCGCCGAATAGGTACGGAATGATGCAGCTCAAAAAAAGCTTGGTTTCAGGTGGTTATGAACAGTAAAATATCAGATGTGTCAGAGATATTCATAGTGAATAGCCTTTCTGCCGATACACGAGTCTCGCCCCTCGTTGTATATGTCGTATATCTTATGGGTTTGGTAATTTGGAGATGGCTTTTCGATGCACACAAGTTTCACGATGCTTGGAGAGAGAAACAGACTAGAATAGAAAAAATTGCCCAATTTGGGGATGCCAAGCCTTTCAATCATTTGGAGTTGGAGTCTGAATGTCAGCAAAGTTTGGTAGGCTTGATACTACTGAATCTAGCTCGATTGACCGCAAGGTCCATAACCTGACAGTACTATTTTCTTGATAACCGGGGCGTTTGATTAGATATCGGATGCCCTATGTACTTGGCCTTTGTTGTCTCTGCTAAAAAGGTCATATGAGAATGGAATCAATATTGGCCTCCTCTTTTCCTGGTATTCAACAATAACCCGATGGATGCAGAGAAGATGGTTATTCGCTCTCGCTGAATTTTTTGAAGACGATCTGTGAGGGTCAGATTCTTCAGAAGAGACCCGCTACACAAGGGAAACAACCGTCTGTTCTTAGTGCTTCCCTAAATTTATTTTACAGGGGCAGGTACCACGATCGCCGATACAGATCCATCAAGTGAATATTGCTTTGTGGGTCCTCCCTAGCAAAAGTTCTCGACTTGCAAGACTCTGGGAAGGAAGGTGTCATATTCATAGCGTCACCCTCCGTAACGTCGTGCACGTCGTGCATTTTGAGAACTCCTGACGTCCCAATAGAACACAGCCTCTCGAAGGCGACGAGAATTGAGAGAATACAATATTACTGAGTCTACAATCAGTGAACTGTTATTTATCTATTCGCCCCAAGTTCACGCAGGCGCCAAACTGCCTGGGAGGATTCTGACCATCAGAATCATGAACGTGAGGAACTTGATCCTCCCCTTCTCTTTACACTTTCAGCAAGTTTCTCTTGGTATACTTTCAGCCATCCATGTCACGACTTTTGTTTCTGCCGCTCTTCCGCTTCCCCGTCCTCTATCTTAACCTTAACTCTGTATTTCTGCCTGATCTTCCACTGGATTCTTTCCACTGATCGGTGCACACAAGCACACCCACGGTGCTTTGCACAGCATTTGATGATACGGAAAGAAATACATACCTGAGTCACAAAGAGAAAGTAAAACCCACCACCTCTACTTCTCTTTGGATAATCCATCAACTGCTAGTTATCTGCGATGGTGTCGTGTCATAACGTTCGTTTACGATAGAAGTATTTATAGGTCTAAAATTACAGATATCAGACTTGATCGACATGACGCGGATTACACACTGCGTTACTGTACGACTACGAAGGAGAAAAGTAGTTGAATATAGAATGGGTAATAACAAAAAAAAAACTTGCACATTATCTAAATAGCCAGGAAAAAAAAGTGCAAAGAATGGATATCTTGAAAATGAAGAGACGCTGAAATGGAATGATAAAATTGCAACCTGGGAGTGGGTTGGGGGAATCAAACCAATAAAATATGAGAAACTCTGCCTAAGAATTCAGATCTTTGGTATTTTTTTTTTGGGTAGATTTAGCGATTATCTGCAACAATGTTCAGCTAAAACCAGAAAAAACAACACATGTCCTTACCGGAACGCCACGATGAAAGGTGCTCGAACAATTCTACCACCACACTACTTCTATACATCAGCCCATGATCGGCTCCCTTGACAACTTTGACATTGCATTTCTCAAAACCCATAGTGCGCTCCATCCACCGGACAGCATTCTCTGCAATCTTTTCGTCTTTATCCCCATACCAAACTCTCACAGAATGCGGGTAGTTGGAATAGGAAAAACCCCAGGGATGGTTATCGTGGTTTAGGATCTGTAGCAAGTCATTATGAGTTCCTTTGGCAGACTCTGCATGCGATGCTGCGATCAGAGCATTCCCGAGAGCCACTTGGTAGGAACTAGTCGGCCCTACGCTGGCCGTAAAGGTGGAATTCGCAAGGCTGGTAGCGGGTGATGAGGGCATCGACATTGGAGCTTTTGTCGATGTGAAGGAGATGGATCGATGTCCGTTGGATCGACTGTAGTGTTGACTGGTGCTTGAATGTCGTGGTTGGCTGCCCGTAGACCTTTGACTAGCTGTCTCAACGCTCTTTATCCATCCATAGTCACTGTCCAAGGGGACTTGAACATCAAGCTGAAAGGAAGGTATAGGGCTCGAAGGCACTGATTTCACAGATTCTCCTCGACCCTTAGCTCTCAGAGATCCCAACGACCGAAGACCCCTGAGCTTCTTTCCGGCAAAGCTACCTTGTCTTGTTTCTTGAGGGGCTTTCAGACGTTCAATAAACCCGCGTGGCCCTTTAGACTTGGATGCAATCAATTTGCGCTCAATTGCATCTGCTTCAAGTGTGCTTCGACTCTCGAAACGACCCTCGAAATCACGAAGATCGTCATACTCGCTGAAGGTATCGGTGCTAGAACCAATGCTGGGTCTCGAAAGTTTATCCGCACCTAGAGGGTTGGTGGCATTTAGGTGGACAGTATGTTTCGAATCCTTGGGGGCTGTGTAACCAATGCCCTCATATGCAACTGTGGGAGGTTTTCCAATCATCCACGCCTGTATCCTCCACTCAGCTGCCTGAGCAGTTTTGAGGATGCCGTTAGGTACATATTTGAGCCATTTATACCCACTTGCTGGAAAAAAAGATATAGGTCAGGAATCAAAACACAGACTAACAAACTCACTGCCCTCGCTCCCTCCGATCCAGGGTGCAAGCAGGCAAACATCACCACAAATCCTATGGGAGAATTTGTTGGCAAATGAAAGGGCATAAGGGGCACCGGCTGAATGAGCCATGACGCTACATCTATCAAGGTTGAGTAGGTCAAGGACCTCCTCGACAACATCAGCCCATTGCATGATCCCTTTGGCAGTTTTATGACGAGGTTCTGTACGGCCTAAGCCCCAGCTGGATGAAATATTGACCAACGCATTAATCATGGCACGAACAAAGCACTCACCGATCAATGGTAATAAGCCTCAACCCCATACAATCTGCCATCTCGTCATAAAGACCCATAACATGTCGCACGCAGCCTAGGCCGAGAAAAACAAGAATGGGATGTCCTGTACGATCGCCCAGGTCAGATAAACTGACGGTCAAGGGATTATCTGCTGATGCGTGCGGTGATCGCGTAAGTTTGAGCAGGGTGGTTAACCTTGCGGATCGCAAGTACTGAGCCACGGCTTGGGAAGGTGAGCTAAATAAAGAGCTTTCATAAGGAGAAGCAGGATGGAAGGATGTCATTGACGAAAAAAGTGACGGCGTAGGGCCGCCGGGATCTGATCGAGGAGAATATATACTTGCGTTATCAGAGATGGTAGATTGTCGTTTGGGAAACGAGGAAGGGGATGCAGAGGTTATGGGTTTTATCTTGGTCTGGTTTCTGAGAGTCTGCTGGACTTCGTCTGCTATAGAATCCATGGACGAGCGTGAGATGGAGTCCAGTTCATGGGTTTGGGCTGAGGAAATCAAATAGTCATCTTCGAGATCGCCCACAAGATGATGGGTTGGGTTATACAATGAAGGAGAGCGAGCTGTAGACGGTCTTGTACGGACTTGGGCCTCCTTGGGGGCATAGGTCCGAATGATATCGGAAATCGATGGAACAACTGTTTTCGGTGGCTTTTCTGGAAGAGACGTGGCACTGGGGGTGCGACAAATTTCATGCTTGGATCGACGGGAAGGGATAATGGGTGGATGTTTTTCATCAACAACGTTTGGAAATGAAGTGGGAGGGATCTGGGTGATTGTTGCATCGGAAACAGTGCGAGAAGACGAGGGACGTGCCCGTCTTCGACTCTTGCGTGCTACTCCAGACATGTTCCTCGGGTGGTCTTCAGTATCGCTCGACTCGCTCACACGATTTTCCACCTGTTTGATTTTTGTTCGCCTCGGTTTTCCGCCACCCAACACAATTCCTGGAGGCGGCGTGGGCAGAGGAGGCTGGTAAAGTGGATGGTGATTTGGGATGCCCAGCCGTGCTCGACTGGACACAAGTGAACCTCCTTCCCCGCCATTCAAGCCGTCCACCAGGGCATCCATCACATCCACTCCAGCCGCGGGTGCTGCCACGACAGAAAAGTATTCGAAAAAGTCGTGCGACGACGCGTTATCTGGTGGTATCTCTGTATGTCGGGTGGAGGATGATCCGGAGAGGTGAAGATGGGTAGCGCTGACAAGATCATCCGGGTGCGATTTCCCTGGAGGCCCCGTGTCTGACCGCACACGGACATAACGTGAGGAGGCAGTAGGCGTGGCGAGGTCGTCGGCGGACTGAAACGTAGGAAAAGTATATGCTGAGTCGTCGGCAGGCGCTGGAACTCTGCCAGGCCGGGATGTCCTGGGTGGCTGGGTGTGCTTGGCATTGCGCTCGGCGTTGGGGGCGGGTGGAGAAGAGGCAGAGGCTGCTGGCTGGCTGCGAGAGACAACGTGCATGCCGTCAATCGTCTCAGGGTGGTCTCTGCCAAACTCGTCAGCCTGCCCTTCCCACATTCAGGCGTCTCACTCGTAAGCACTACACAACCATTGTATTCATCACATAAAACTACACAGTCATAGCGGAACAAAGCCAATGCGGCGCAGTGAGGCCACTTCGTCCAGCGCCCTGACCTCAGCCGCACTCCATGGCTCATACGGAGGCCGAGTCGTGCCTCGTGTCAGCCCAAGGGTGCGCAGGGACGGCAGGGCCCCAGACATCAGGTACACTCCCCAGTCCGCGGCGGACACAGATATCGACCGGCTGGACACAATGAGTTCTTCAATCTCACGGAACCGCTGACGTATCGTACACAAACTCCCGTGGTCAACGTGGAGCCCGTGCAGCTCGAGGTGACAGACACGAAAAGCACGAGGGCTCTCCACTCCCCGGGACTCCAGAAAGGAGCTGTCAGACGGGTTGGCCTTCCGGACTTCATATTTCAATGAATGTACATTTGAAGACCCAAGCACCATTCGAACGTGCTCATCACACTCTGAAACATTGGCAGCCTTCACACACAAACTCTTCACAGCTGAGCCCTCTGGGACGAGATGTGAAAGGAGTCCGTTGACAATGCTGGCGTCGTCGAGAATGAGTTCATCCCACTGGAGGGACATGGGACTAGAGATCGGGTTGATGTCGATATCTAGGTCCGTCAACCTGAGGCTCTTGAGATTCGGAAATCTGAAAGCAAGGTCTTCGGACCACTCGATGGACGCTCGCGACGTTAATGACGTTTTCAGCAATCTACCATCAATGTGCAGCCTCTCGAGAGTATCTACTGCGACCACGAAGCCAAGAAAACGCTCTGACCGAACGGCGAGCTCGCCACCCAGAACGAGGCTGCGCAGGCCTCTCAGACCTAAAAGCATCCGGACTGCCAGCCTATCTTGAGGAGAGGAACCGGTGCACGTGAGCTGAAGCGCTAGCCCATGCACAAGCGATGTCAGACAAGGGCTGGATTGCAGAGTCCTAGCGAGCAGGGAGCAGGCGGTGAACGAATAGAGAGATGGTGCAGCGTACAGCCGTCTCCGGACATGGCATAACCAGGCCGGGGAAACCAGAGCAAGACGAGTGAGGTCTCTTTCCCACCAGTGATGGTTGCTCTCGAGGACAACGGGAATCAGGTCCTCTGGAAAGTCCATTATGCGAGCGCTGTAGACGAGGCGTGGCGAAGCACTGTGTGAGCTCTGTGTCGGTGAAGCTTGGACTCGGCCACTTACAATGGCTGGTGGCAGCACGGGTCAAGAAGCACTTGTATATCTTATACAATGACTCAGGGATCACTTGTTTATCTCTATGACTCTTATCATCACATACCACTTTCTCTTGTTACAGTTAGGCTACGATCAAGGCCTCAAACAACCAATCACAACCTCCGTCCGTACGAGTTTCTGAGGATACCTCCGGACGTTTCTGTTCCTAGGAATGCCAGCTGACTCAGAGCTTTATAGACTGCCTATCTCTGCACGTCCTCCCACATCGTGGAGGCAGATATTCAAGTCAATAGCATTTGTGTTTCTTGGGCTGTCCACGAGCACCCTGGCTAATGCCTTCCAATTCGTATTCTTGCTTCCCATCAAATTGCTTCCTTTCCGGTCGGCGAAGAGATTCTACTATGAGGCAAACTGTTGGATAAAGGGGTGTTTTTGCCGTCTGTTGAGTGCGTGGGGGATGAATTGTACGGTTGTCTCAAGTGCTCATGGCACGTGTAATTTTTTCAGTCTTGTTGTGTCAGTGGTTTTCGCCAACCAAACTGCGGATTACCTTTGAAACGCAAGGCCCCGGAAAGTTCAGCCAAGAGGAGATTGAACGTGTTGCCATGAAGAATACACAAGGCCAGGTCGTCAGCCTGAACCTGCCAACTAAATTCGTTCTCATAGCCAATCATCAAGTAAGTATTCATTGCAAGTACCTCCTGAGACCTGACTGAATAAGGATCCAAGATTTATGCAGATTGGTGGTATGCCTGGTGCTTCCTCTATTTCATTGGTCCTAACGGCATGGACCGGCACATGTTCATTACACTCAAGAAGAGCTTACAATGGGTGCCTGTTATAGGTTGGGTAAATTTTCTGAATCGTAGTCTGGCAAGCCGGTTCTCAATGAAAGACAGGCCATGCAATTCTTCGAATTCATATTTCTGGCGAGATCATGGGCTGCCGATAGAGTCCAGCTTGCCTCCCACCTGGCGTCCCTGGGCAAAAAGGCAAGGAAGGAGAACAAGCCGTTTTGCTTTTTGCTATATCCCGAAGGCACTTTGGTCAGTAGAGATACCAGGCTCGTGAGCAAAAGATTTGCAGACAAAATGGGTATTGTATGCTCTACTTCCTCTGGAATCATAAAAGGAAACTTAATGCTCTAAATAGCCCGACATGAAGAATATACTTCTCCCGCGTTCCACTGGTTTGCAGTACTCTCTGCGGTCGCTTGCACCCCATATCCCGGATCTCAAATTGCTTGATATGACTTTTGTTTACCCTGGCAAGCTTCAAAAAAAATCGGTCCGACGCCTATCGCTCACGACCTGTCTAGGTGTTCCCTTGATGGACTACGGCCAGGATTATTACACTTTACGTTCGATTTTTTTCAACGAGGTCGCCCCTCCTGCCATTCATATGCACCTGCGGTTGTTCGACGTCTGCAGTAGTGTTCCTATAGGAGACTTATCCAGGAGTTCATCAAATTCGGACGTAGCCGCATCGAGCGCAGTTGAAGTTGACATCCCTGCGAAAGAGAAAGAGAAATTTGATATCTGGTTGCGTGATCTTTGGAATCTGAAGGATGAGGCAATAACCAAATACCATGAGAATGGCACCCTGGATTCGATGCCTAGCAGTCCGACGGCCCTTGATATTCCCATAAGGTTGCGGCGCAAACGCGAAATCCTAAATGCTTTCTGTTTCTTCTTTCCAGTCGGTCTGGCATACTTGTTTGGCAGAGGGAGTTCCTGAGATCATCCATACCCCTGTTGTAGGATTGCATGATTCATACGACAATTAAACAAGTACTTTGACACTGAAGATGTCTAGGAATGATGTCACTGTGCATCTCTTTTGTTCTGAACTTCATTCACCAGGTAGATGCCGGTGTCTATAAAACGGTTGACGCAATTGGTCAAACAGCTTTCTTCGCTTCGGGAGAGTGTGGTCCCAGGGACGCCTGCGATACACCTATCGTATACAAGGCCGTTAGCTCTGAGTCAAGATAGCCTGGTCTCCCGGGACGCACTTATCCCAGCACACTGCAGTTAATTGGTGGATATTAGACTTTATGTTCGCCTAACGGAGGGGGATACAGCAAGTTTGCGTAGGGCAGTCAGGACAAACCTGTAGCTGTTCCTGTTCCAGGAATTGAGCAAGTTCTCGCTATGAGTGACTGAGCCAAGAGTACTACAATAGATGAGAGTACAAGATACCTGAGAAACGGGATCAAGTTTGTCGGCCATGGTATGTGTGGCCATGCAAAGTGTAACCACTACTTTAATGGCTTCTGCTGACATAATGCTGAAAATGGGTCCCGAGGCTGTCTATTGTCTGTATGGGGTTGGGGCGGATTAGCTGAAATTGGGAATGTGACCTTGTCCTGCAAATTATCACCTTCATACCCTCCGGGCGCTTCTTCGATCCTGGACCAGCGCTTGGTAACTCCGGTCCTTATCTGTGTGCCAGCTACCTTTGACCAGAAGATTTTACCAGATATCACATCTCGAGAGCTGCACGTGGGATCAGTTCGCGGTGTCACCGGTTCCCGTTCTATTGGTTGAAAGTTGGCAAATGCTGGGCGTCTGGCTTCGTTGAGCTTCCTTGCCTCGTGTTCGCACCATCCTTGTTTCATGGCTTCCACGTCCGCTACTGCCTCATCTTACTCGAATCAGCCCGCCTGGCCTCCCGAGTCCAATCCCCCGTTCGTTGTTCGTTGCACATTCATCATCAAGATTCTGACCGTATCCCTGTCTTCAGAGTTGGATATCTGAGTCGAAAGGCCCTGCCAATTAAAAGGAATGACGCAGAACCCCTCACTCGGGAGGACGTTCAGTATGACCTCCTCGACTACATATTCTCAGACAAGACAGCCGCCTTCACCAGTACCGTCGCCGGAAGGGCTTCGAGGATATGTTTCTCCGAACTCTACATAAATGCATTATATAGCTCTGCAAAATGCTCCAAGGTTCTCAAGGACAAAATGATTGATACTCCCGCATTTGCAACAGAGTTGGCCAAATTTTCTTTACTTACCAACGTTGGCCGAATTAATACAACCATGGCCTGTAAGCTTATTGCCTCCATCAGTTACGATAATGGGATTCATTTCACCTCGCCACAGTTTTTCCAGAAATGAAGACAGCGCTCCGAACCTACCACCCCGTGCCATCACTTCAAAAGACCGATGGGAATGCTCAGGATGCCCCCCGCATTAAGAACTGTCTGAAAGCTGCCCTTTTACCCTCTGAGATAAGGACAATACCACCGTCAACACCCGAGGAAATTCTTGCGAAGAGAGTAAGCATCATGGTCATGCCGTAAATTGACTCTAAGGCTTACGTCTCGCCCCGAAGCAAGCGGGCCAGAGACCACCCACCAGCGTTGTCAATCTAATATTTGTACTGTCTAATCATGCCGCTGTGAGTGTAGGCTGATTGATTTGAATTCAGTTGACCTTACTGAATTGATATAGCCCTTAGCAGCTACTCACTTTGATGGCTCGTTGAATTTTCTAGATCTCTTCCTTCCCAGGAAGGGTCTTTCTTCAGCAGATCGATCCAAGGTATTCTTATGGTTCATATTCCACTATTTGGAGGACTCAGAGGGCTCCAATCCTTGGGATGATGAATTCTCCAAGACTAATCGGCCTAGAGTGCCTCAAATGAGGCACGTGACCGAGGCGGACCAAAATCGAGAGAACGTCGACACCAAAGAGGAAATTGAATGGGGTCGAAAGATGACCACACAACGAAATCTATTTCTGCAACGCCTCGTTGCATCCGTAGAAGCCGAAAAGAAGCCTAAGAACCTTGCTTTGTCACATTTCGTACCAGGTAATTCTTTGACAGATTGGTGACCCCAGTTCATGTTTCTCTCAGCCCGGGAAACAGTACCTCCATCTACTCAACAGTACCGGGAGGCGCCTCTCAAGGATGATAATTTCATGTATTACGTTCCAAGCCCAAACCGCGAGCAAGATCCCCCGTCACCCCCTACTCATCCTCCTATTGCAGGTGAATGTGACACACATATTTTATTTCCATTTGACAGAAGCTTCGGATTCTCATTAGTTTTTATCAATAGTGATGCCAACGATGAAACCTCGTCGATATCCATATCCTGAACCTCTATTTACTGGTGGAGAGCGAACGATGCTCGAACGTAAGTACATCTTATCACAAGTTGATAAGTACTATTAATACACTTCCAGAGGCGTGGCACATTGTCAACACCAAAGACCCTCTCGCAGATTCCGACGATGATGAGTTGACAGACGATCGGGTCCGATTGGATTACAGTGGGTATTCAATATGGTGACTCAAACGTGCTTTGGAATCTAACGTTACACGCCGTTGTAGGACGTCGTCTAGATGTCATTGACCGGATGCTAAATGGTTCAGATTTGCCCATGGAACGGACTCAACAACGGTCCTCCCAACAACAGCAGACCCAGAAGCAGCGTCGACGCCTTCATAGCAAACGCCATTCTCATCCCCAGCCACGTCGTCACGAGCAGCCCCAGCGAGAGCGATCGGGGCAACAGCGTCGGCATAAGCTCGAGCAGGGTCATCTCGATTCAGAATTCGAAGACTTACCGTTTCATAGCCCAGCCCTCCACCCACATCATTCACACCATCGTTCTACTCCCCGATACTTTCCCCCATGGTACGATCATGCGCAGCATCAACGACCTCATAATCACAGTGAAATGGGGTTACCGGTCCCCCCGGTAGCGGTACGAACCAATAGTTCCAACAATAGTTCGGGCCCATTGTCATCAGTGTCTCCCTCAACTCAACATGTCACACATTCTCCACAAGGCGCCGCAACTCAAAAATGAGTCCACCGACAAAATCAATTTTCAATTTTCTTGTACACGTCACATCGCATCTTTCCATCATCTTACTCGCGCTGAATACGATAAATAATTCGCTGTAATGTTCTGCGATTGTTTTAACAGGCTAGCTATCCACGTTGTTGCTTTCTTGCTTTCTCTTTCCATAGTTTTGTACATCTTTTCTTGATTGCAGATGCTGTGTCGTATTTCAATAGGCTTGCACCAATGATACGGAATTAGATCAGACAAGCGATAGAAACCAATTGGATGCATTTCTCGAACATCAACTATCACAAGTGACCATTGATGAATTACATGAGGCCCGGCCTTCTACTAATATGCAACTACAATAGAAACGAGCGTGAGAGTGTGGAACCACTTCCACCTTCGGACAAGAGGTAACAAGTCAGCAGAAGAAAAAAGAAGGGCAAGTATGAATCAAAATACAGACTGGGAACAAGCTGGAAATGAAAATGTTACACGACGGATTAAAGAGGGTGTGAGAAGTGACAGAGTCATCGTCCTGATTAAATTGATCATAAAATCGAAGGGGAAAAGTCCAGCAACGTAAAAAAATAGAAAGGACAAGTTGGAACAAAGGTTGGCTGCTGAATTCTGTGAAATCTGTATAGCAATACACTCCGGGGAAATTTTGAGAAGAAATGTGACCTGTTCAGAAAGCACCAGGGTAAGTGAAAACTGAATGCTCAAACCTAGCATGACCTTTCGGCATAAAATCAGCTGGAGCACTATGGCGTTTCCACCGTGACTTGCGGTCTTCCAAGCCTAATTCCATAACTTCTTGCGGAATAGGCAG
>Ga0153987_1000204_pt1 | contig 21336 bp, 32 predicted proteins | sample TSNC071MetaG_FD_102279 | JGI IMG/M metagenome (GOLD analysis project Ga0153987, IMG submission 102279) | Attine ant fungus gardens microbial communities from North Carolina, USA - TSNC071 MetaG | ecosystem: Host-associated > Fungi > Mycelium > Unclassified | place: USA: North Carolina, William B...
GACACGGTTTTTTTTTTCCCCCTTCCCGCCCCCCCCCCCCCCCCCCCTCTCACACCCCTCTTGCCATTTTTGAAGTATGTGATTGATACCATCACAATGTGGCAAGTGGCACCCAGCATGGCAAACCCCTCACCCTCACTCAACGACCGGCTGATATTGACGGATCATGTTTTCTTTCACTTGTGCAGGTGTCTCACAACGCGATCTCAATCATTACGAATTTTTCACGGAACAATCAACAAGAGACAAGATCTCCCATTCAGTGGCAAAGTTCTGGGAAGAAGAGATCAAGGACACATGGCCTGGAGATGATTGTATGTCAAGCCTCGCTTCAGTCTTTGTCCATTTTTCAGAAACTTCTTTCATGATCAACTTCTAGACGTTTTTGACTTTCTGTTGACGCGAGATCTATCAAGAGGTCACATCATTGACTTCAATCCGTACTCACCGCGGACAGACGCTCTTCTTTTCTCCTATAAGGAATTACACACTCTCTCGCAAAATCCGCTGCCTGAAACTGAATTCAGAGTCATATCATCGCCCGATCACCCCGCTGCCGTCTCAAACATTCCTGTTTTTCAGCACAACATGGTGCCCTTGGAAGCTCTTTCACTGAGTTCTGGGAGAACTCCTGATGAATTTGCGGAGGCATTGAAGGATCGTATACAGGAAAGTATGCAAAACGGACAGTGAAGAGATTAAAATGGCATATGCCATACCCAACTTGTGACGCAGTTTCTCATACACAATATTAAACAAGTTACTATGTAATCTACGTGCTCTATTTCTTCTCAAACTCGATACCTGAGTCACTGGCGGTATTGTCGATAAAGATAGGTCGCCGCTTTGCTAATCCAAAGGCATTCTTGAAGAAAACGACGTCACCCTCATCTTCAACAAACTAAAGAGTGTCATTAGTACATCTTCAAAAACATGAATTAAGACCCAATCACCTTGCACTCCTTGAAGACTCGGATGACTTCAGCCCAACAACCGGGGGCGCCCTCAGTCTGAATATCACGACCTGCGAGAACTTTTTTCAAAGCCGTACTAGCCTCCCAACTAGATATAGACATTAGCTCTGGTTGAAAAACCGTTGACCAAAAATAACATACGCATTGTAGTGGGGAATTTTGCTGCAAACGTGGTGGGAGACGTGGGTCTCAGAAATACCGTTAGTAGCGTGAGCACCAATCCAACCCATAAGTTTGCCGCAGTTGCCGAGAAGGTTACGGTCAAGAGTTGCAAGAGCACCGCGGGCAAAAGTAAACGCAGGAGCACGATAATGTGGGAGAATAGGGTCAGTGTGCTGGAGGAAAGTGATTAAGACAAGCCAATGATTGACCCTGTTTTGACATCAGTTGGATCATTCGCAAGAGGGATTTAGTTGTGTACCAGAGGTAGGGAACAATATAGAGGGTAAGAACCTCCCAGAAGCCACGTTGGGAGGCCCAAGCAGTTAGTCCACCAATCCAGATCGCAATACCGACGTTGGACCATACAATTTGCCAAAATTGGTGAGGCTTGAACATGATGGCATTCGGGTCAAAATCTATGATCGCCGCTGACATCTCTCTCGAATGAAGATCCCGAACACCAACCACTCACGATTAGTACCTTTGGGGTAATGAGACTGACCAGAGGCATTCTTAATGAGGTAGGCAGGCCAACCAGCAAGCTAAATTTTGCTTTCATTAGCACGTAAATTAGTCAAATCACTTAGACTCACGAGGTGCGAAGCAGGAATCAAGATAGCACCAACAGGAGAATCACCAAGCGCTTCCCAGAGCTCCTTCATGACTTCCCCTGTGACATGAGAACCAAGGAGATCCTCCTTGGAAGAGTCAAGAGGCAAGAGGCCAAGCTCAGAACGGGTACAGGGAACAAAAACCTGGTCATTGGTCATATGTCCAGTCATAGCATGGTGTTGACCATGAGTGATGCGCCAGGCATGGAACGGAACGCCTAGACTGAATGTACATATTCCGTGTCAGCCATGACAAGATAGTTCACGCCAAATCAGAGAAACTCACGCCGAATGAACCAACCAACCGACCAGGTTGTTTATGATTTTGGATTCTGAGAAGGCGTGGTGACCACACTCATGACCAATGACCCAAAGGCCAGTTGCGAAAAGACCAGCCCAGAAACCGTAGAGTGACCAAAGTGCAAAACGGACAACGCGATAGGCGAAGGGATGGTATAGTTCAATGACGGTGGGATTGATAAAAGTGTCAAGGAAGGTTGCGGCCTTGTAAATGCACCCTATTACAAAGATATCCCAAACGCTGTTTTGCTCATAAGTAAGGTGTTCTGCCTCTGGAAGCGTCATGGCTCACACATAGGAAGAAGACCTAAGCGTAGAACGCTTGAAGCAGTGGGGCCTATACAAGGTCAGCTCTGAAAAGGATGATGTATGAGCCAAGCGCTCACGGAATGACGTCCAAGAGCTCCTTGATGGTAATGTTTGGGACAATGTAGTCACCCTGGCCGATGGCCAGGCCGTCGACCTTCTTTTGTGGGGACATTTTGTAAGTAGTCTAGAAAGTGAGACGACTTGGGGGGGAAGAAAACGACGTAAAATTTAATTTATGGAGCCAGACCTCGGTTAATGCCGTGATTTTTTCCGCTCATGGTCGAAGCATAAGAGTAGGATTTAAAAAGGAATTGGATCAAGTCCTTGAGAAGTGGGTTTCAATTTTTATATCGTCTTTGGTGAATCTGGAGCAGTCCATGGGGATGTGTATTCGAGTTTCAAAGGCTGCTTCATCGCAGGGACATGCAGGGGGTTCCTTCGGGAAGAACCTTGCTCTGTACTCGTTAGGGACATGCCCCAGGATAGGATGAACTCATGTACGCTGGTCTTCGCTTGTCGATGTCGATGTTGGTGCTGAGAAGACTCTTTCCTCGGGGTGAACTCTTTCGTCCATTCCGTGATTCCTTGCTATTGCTCTGGCTTATGGCATCGTATGACTCTCGTGTCCGCTCCTCAACTATTTTGCCTTCATTGCCTCCTCCTGCACTTTGCCTCGCATGAGCTGTTTGGCATTTGTGGGGCAATCCCAGAAGTGAATGTACCCTTCTGGGTTCGACGTGAAGTGAGATCTCAGGTATGGAGTTATCGAATGCTCTCTTGGCTGCTGGGAGACAGTCTGTGATGTTCTTGCATCCCAGTGGACGTCGCCTTGCTAGGCGGATTACACCCAATGACTATCAACAAACTCAAGAGGATTAAGGTCCGAGAACGAATAACTATTCATTTAAACCTATGTTCGAGACCGAAGAGAATTAGCAATCAGGTCAATGTGAATATAGTCTGCACAGCCCCTTACTGCTACCACCGGATCTCAGACATGTTCCACCCCATCTTAGCCATACTCCTATACTTCTGCACTCTATGGCCCTGATTCAAGCTTGTACGTTAGGGTCGAGCAGAGGAGAACCACTGTGCAATGTGCCTATTTTTAAAAAAAATCAACAACTTATACAATTTATAACACGCGGACACGATGGCAGACCGCAGCAGCCCCATGTCCACTGCCCTCCTCACCAACAAGCAGAACTAGAGACTTCAAAGTCCTATGAAGGACATCCAACTGCCGCCTCAATGAAATTCACCCAGCATCCGACTCCATGAATCAGGAAATCAAGTCAGGATCACGCATAATAGACCTATTCTCTAACCGCTTATTTTTCTTTACTAATAAATGTAGTGATAATACAACCAGAAAAAACCACATCCAAAAGCTCGACGACATACTCCTCACATCAGCTACCCTATTGCATACCATCATCGTTGTCATAGATGCGAGCAACAAACAGGACCCTTGTCTTCAACTCAGAGCATGACGCCATTCATGTCACAACACCAGAGGCAGAAATGTTTGCTATCAGAGACGGCATAGGTCGCGCCATTGCCAGTGAAGGAATCAAAAAGTAGTAATTGTAGTCACCGACTCTATTCAATCTGCACAACGATTGTTCGACACCTCAAACCACTCGCAACAGGGACACACAATTGCTATATCAAGGTACCGGCCACCTCATCTTACCAACATATACCAAAGGGGGCAGCTGGCTCAACGTTATCGGCATCTTCAACTCTGTATGTGCACGGGATACAAGACTCATCATTGGTGAATATAGGGCAAGATTCTTCCCAAACAAGGCTGATTCCTGCGCATGCGATGGCACACAATGTGAAACACGCCACCGTATCTTGATGGAGCACCTATTTGAATCTAGTTCTCCTCATCATCAACTCCACTTTCATTCTTGTCCTTAGTCTCATTCTTTTCTTTTAGTGCAATTCCTAACATCACGTTGCACTAGTATACAGTTTTTTGTATATAGTGGACTTACTTGTAAATCTAAAGGCCCAGTTGTTTGTCTGGACCTTTAGGTGCGTATACTTCATTTGTACCTCTTACAGACATTAATCCAGTTGTTGAATACCTACTCTATAAAAGCCACGAGCTGGTCGGGTACACCCTCAGCGAGATTGTCAGTTTCCTACAGAGAAACCCACGAGCTTTCTGGTTTCTGGATAACATAGGATAGGCTAAATAACCAGAGAACACCGTCTCCTATGCGTCAACACTATTTCCAACCCCCCCTCTTTGCGGTTCGGTTTCTTTTCTTATTCTCCATCTCGTGATATGTAGTTATTTAAGAGAAGTATCTGTCACGGACTGTGACTGAGCACCGCGTAACGAATTGTTGATTCAAAAAAAGAACGCGGCAGCTACAGACAACTATAGATCCTGCAGTACACATGGTAAATGCACCTCAGCAGAGAAGAAAAGGAGCGAAATTTTCTGAGAAAAGAAAGAGATCTAGCCTCAAATTCACCTGCCGACTCCCAGGCCAAGGCTGTATCCCACTGTCAGATCAACCTTTAGCGCATGTAAAGGGACACTAAAGGACACTAAACGGGCGCGTCAATCAAAATGTAACTTAAATTGCTTGACATCCTTTACCTGCCAAAACAGGGGCAAATTCCTCTTGGAAAAAAGTTACTCCTTGACTTTTAGAAGTAGCTCCTGTCAACCTAAAGTTTGCTCTACAAAGACATACTTTTTGGAATTCCACCTTGATCTAATGTCAAAATGTCGTGTTTTGAGATACGACCAGTCATGCTGGGTATGTGGAGTGAAAGTGATGGTCAACAGCAGAAGTAGTGGCAATGACTTGGAGAGTGCATGGGCACTATTGACTTTATAAATGGTGGCTTAAGTATACGCCTCAATCTTATATCCATGATTTCTTATTCCCGGGAAAAAGGAATTTCCCAGAACGTTCTTTGTTTATCCTATTATATGGAATCTATCCTGATGATATCAATGGACAAATATGGTTTTATCTTTTGGCGTCATAGTACAGCTTGCAATTAACGTCTCATTTCTACGTGTGTCCCAGACGCACATGTCCCAACACGTCCAGAATGATGATCTGGGAACTGTTGCAAGGATAGGACCAAAATAACAGATGATGATATGGTATAATACAGCTACAATAGTATACTGTCCACTTATAACATGTCCTGATATTGCAGATCAGGCCCTCTACAGGAAACTAACGAAAGGTAGGGTTCACACAAGTGGCAGGCATAATGTGTGGCATGTCCTATCATATCACTATACCGTGCTCCTCGATCACCCCTCATTCGGCCATCAGCCATAGAAGAATTCTAAATGACGACTATTTACTTCCTTAATTCCAACATATACATGAATGAATCAAGCTTTTAGCCTCTCAGCAAGACCTTCCAGGAAAGCAAACCCGTCCTGTGATAAACACTCACTCATCAGTCCAGGTTATAAGACACTATCGAGTCAGATTACCTTGCTCACCGTTCGCCCGGTGCTACGGTTTGTTACTCGCGCAAAGTCGGCTACCATTGTCGCAAGCTCTGAATTGTCACGCGCCTTCCCAACCTCCCTCCTCAGACGAGCTACAACGCCTAGTTTGAATCGCGATGGCTGCTTTTCCTCTTCTGGTATTGGCTCACTGAAGGATTTGGTATTGGACGTCCTAATAGAGAACCACCATTGTTGTCTCAAGATCACTTTAGGTGATCAAGGATACTCACTTTTCGGGTTGAGTTAAACCCGAAGGATCGCTCAACTGCTTGTACAACATGTCGAGGAATTGGAAAGCCGGACGTGTCAACGTACGCCCACTATTGGACAGCATAACCTGTATGAATTCAAGCACAAGCTTCGAAAGTTCCACATCTGTCATAGCAGAAGATGCCGCCTTTGTGAGCAACTCTAATTGGCGTGCCTTCTGTACAGCATATCGAGGAGGGAGTGAAGATCTGGGTTCTGGCACGATATCACTAATCTCGATCACTTCATTTGATTCCACTTCCGTGCGCTTGTTTTGTTGGGAAGCTCGAGTAACCGCATTTATTATATTGATATGGTTCACAAGGACAGGACGAGCGCCGAGGTCCAGTTTGGCAAGACCACCGATAATGCCGGCCATATCTGCACTATTTGAAGGAATTTTGTGGCGCGGCACATTGGCGGCCTTATGTCTAGCAACCTGAGGAAGGAAATTTCCAGCACAACGTGGAACGAAAAAGAAGACAAGCTCACTGGTTGGGGTGGCGGCCATACGAAATCATCCTTATCCGAGTATCCTTCATCAATAGCGAATTTCCTGAACTTCCTGATCCAAAATTGGTAGTCCGGGGCTTGTTCAAACTTCAATCTGCGGGTATACCGAAGGAACTCCTCGAACACTGGTGGAATGCCTTTACACAGGTCCTCCGGAAGGGTATTACGCTTTTCACGGATCAGTAAGTCGTGAGCCTCGCTTGTTTTTGGGACACCCTTGCGCGTCCATAAAAGACCACGAGGTGTGAGGAGATGAATTAGCATGAGTGCCACTGCCTCGAGATCATCTCGGCGAGAAGGTACTACAGAGATCTCCTCTTAATCACTCTGCATGAGCCCACGAAAGAGACGCACCCTTGCCACGGCAGTGAACATTGACGGAGCTCAACATGACGTTAAAACAGGAGCAGTGCCTTAGTGAATGGGATAGCATACCTGAACCAGTAATTGCCAATGAAGTCCCTTTTGACAGTACTGTAGGGTATGTGGCGCCTTGAATATGGATCGATATAACGCTTCGAGAATCCGAAATCGATCATGTATATAACTTTGTCCTCAGGTGGTAATCCAAGTACACAGTTACCGAGCTGGATATCTCGGTGCAAAACACCACGTCCATGCATGAACTCGAGTCGCTCGATCTGATGCCAGAACAACGTTTAGCCAGTAACTGGCTATTCAGTCAACTTGATATCTACGCACCACTTGCATAGCAATACAACAGACGCTTCCGATGTTCATGACCTCCTTGTTGTTCTTTCTATGGATACTATCCAAGCTTTGACCGAGGAGATCGATAGCAAGATAGTCCCATTCTCCTACGACACCAGCATCCCAAAGTCGCGGCATGCCTTTTCCACCTTGAATAAGTGGATACAGATACCGTTCAAAGCGATTTGTTGGACATGGGTGGTGAATCCACTGCATTTTAAGTGCCACGACCTGACCATGGTGGATATTTTGAGCACGGAAGATTGAGCCTTTCGTTGTCATGAATCAACTCAATGTTCAATCATCTATAGTGAAGCTCAAAGGTACCTGAGTAGCCTGAGCCCAAGGTCTCATTCAGCCACCAGTTCTGCACTGCTGCAGGATAACAAGGTGGTTTGCGATCGCTCTTTTCAGTGGAATACGATGTCGTTGCATCATCATCAGACGACTCGGAATTCAAGGAAGACTCTGATTCTAATTTCGAGATTGACATGATGGTGAGGTGAGAAAATGTAGTGAAGCGATATGAACAAAATTCTGCAAATATAAGTGTTAGACTAGTGATACAGACATGGGGCGAGATAGAATACTTGGGTGGTTTAATTATGGAATATCACGTGCTCATAGATCAGAAATAAACAAGGTTCCTGGATATGGGCGAAAGAATCAGGTGCACTTTCAACTTGATGAACTACTGTATCCCATAAGATTACAGCAGCAAGCTACTTGTCTTTATTGTGAGTCCAAAAAACTTTTTTAAGAAAAAAATCTCATTTTTGGCTGACTTGAAACGCACCCAGAGTGAAGAGGATTAGATTGAATGTATCAATTTTGAGGAGATACCAAATCTTTCAAGTTCGAATTTTGGTCAAAAAAATACTGCGGGATCCTAGAAAGGATACCATATGTAACTTGAAATATCACACACCTGGATTCTGGCAGGTCAAAGGCCACAAGACTCTGAATAGAAGGGGATGGTATTCTTGATTTGCACACAGGTCAAGTACACTTTTTTGCCGTGGATAAAATCTTGAAGGCACACCAAAGACTGAGAGACTCACAAGAAGGATCAACGGCGTACATTACTATCCGTATGTTGTTCTGGCTGTACATTGAGTCTGGAGCCCTACATAAATAGCATCCTTCTGTCAAATCTTAAATCTTATCACTCGTCTAGTGGGACTAGCTTGTGTTACCCGGAGTAAGTATTTACAGTTGCGGTGGATATGATATGATTCTACCACCGATCATTGAGGGGTCGTAGTTGGGGGCAGGAAGTACCTGTCGTAAACTTTTTTCTTTTATCCTCCTCACCCAGAAGTGAAGACGACTATAACTTATGTCATCGCTCCGTCAGCTGATGTATCTTCTGTTGCGATAATGACATTGCCACATATTTATATAATAAAGTGGTGCTAATTCGATCATGAAACTTACATTCCATCGGTACTCCACAGAGTTTGGATCACCACTTTCGCTCTTCTATCCTCGTCCTATCATCTACACTTCATGATGACACAAGAGCAAACATTAGACGCACTAAAAGCCGAGGTCGAGAGACTCAAAGCAGACTTGGCGAGTTTACAGGAGACGTATGACGCTGGAAACAACGTTACAATTGGAGATTATATCTTGATGCGGCTGGCCCAGTTGGGTGTCACGGTATTCTTGATTCATTCATCGGTGTTGCGGGTTGAAGAAGAGGCTGAATGTCTGTTTTAGAAAATGTTTGGACTGCCGGGCGACTTCAATCTGGGTTTTCTTGATTTGATTGAAGACCACTATTCAATTGACTGGGTAGGAAACTGGTGAGCTGGTCAATGCTGAAGCTTGAGCTGCTGTGTGCTTACTACTTTATAGCAACGAACTGAATGCGGCATATGCTGCTGATGGCTATGCCCGAGTGAAACAACGTTCTCTCGGCGTTGTTGTGACGACGTGATTAATTCATGTCTGCAATGAGCGCAATAGTCATTCTAACTATGCCTTAGGTATGGTGTCGGCGAATTATCTGCGATGAATGGTATTGCAGGAGGTAAGGTTTCCTGGCATGTCTCGAGCTTATCATAATGAATGTATCAAGCGTTTTCTGAAATGGTACCTGTTCTTCACATTGTTGGCACTCCTAGCACTGTTCAACAAAAGAATCGACCCATTCTTCATCACACACTCGGTGATGGCAGGTGATTTTGCAATGTTTAGAACAGTAGAGTCTGGTACTCACGATCTGAAGATACGACGCATATACGATCGCTTCAAGGCCATTCACTATCTCTCAAGTTGAGATTGTCAACAAAGACGAGGCTGCGGGTCAGATTGATCATGTACTCTCAGAGTGTATTATGAGGGTACGATAATTGGTGTTTTCTCCATTGAGGAACTCAACGCTCCAGTTTCTAGGCTAGGCCAGTTTACTTGACGCTTCCGACAGACATGGTGCATCAAAAAATACCTGGGGAGCGCCTTGAGACTCCTCTAGCTCCTCAGCCCGCGGTGAACAATCCACAAACAGAAAATTACGTACTCAACCTCATTCGGAAATGCGTTGAAGATGCAGGAGGGAACGTAGTGGTTCTCGTTGATGCTTGTGTTATCCGTTTCGACGTCCGAGAAGAGGTGAAGACATTCTTAGAGGAAACTGGATTCCCTGTCTATTCGACACCCATGGGTAAGACTGCCATTGATGAGAGTTATTGTCGGTACGGTGGAGTGAGCAATTACCTCCTCTGGATAGGCTCTATGCTAACATTGGATAGATTTATATTGGAAGCATCACGCATCCCGTTATCAAGGAGCGCGTTGAGTCTGCGCAATTAATAATGTCCATTGGGTCTCTTCTGTCGGACTTCAATACTGGTAATTTTTCGTATAATATTCCTACTGAACGCCACATCGAGGTGAGTGTCAAATATCTGGGTATTTGAAGAAGCTCATCGTCTGCATAGTTGCATTCCAATAAAACATTCGTTAAATATGGACTCTTTGAGGAGATCGGGATGAAGCAGCTGCTTCCAAAGTTGACCGAGTGTCTGAAGGGTTATCATCCTCATGCCAGCAAAATTCCTGTCGATCCTTTCGGCAGTATCAGCCCTCAGACTCAAGATGATGATGACCCGATAATTAGTCATAGATACCTATGGCCTCGGGTTGGGCAGTTCTTGGAGCCTCAGGACGTTATTGTCACGGAAACTGGTACTGCAAACTTTGGCATTCTTGATGTTCCGCTGCCTCATGGAGCCAAGTTGATCAGCCAGATTCTTTGGGGAAGCATTGGTTGGTCAGTGGGCGCCACACTTGGGGCCGCATTTGCGGCTCGTGAAGTTGGCAAGAAGCGTGTTATCTTGTTTGTCGGTGAGGGAAGCTTGTGCGTATCCAGACCGCTGCCACGGAAGTTACTCATGTTGCCCTAGGCAATTGACTGTGCAAGAACTGTCGCCCATGATCTGCCATGGGTTGAGACCGATTATTTTTGTCATCAATAACGGCGGCTACACTATCGAGCGCTACATCCATGGAAAGAATAGGTGTGTAATTGCTTTCATGGGCGGTTGTTAGTTGTCCTTACCGACGAGCAACCATAGAAAATACAACGACGTCAGCAACTGGAAATGGACCAGCATCCTTGATACGTTCGGAGGGGACCTGCAGGGACAGCACAGGTCATACTCGGTCCGAACGCGGTCAGAACTTGACCAGCTGTTGGAGCAGCCTGCATTCAGAGCTGCAGACAAGATGCAGTTGGTTGAGATAGCGATGCGTGCAGAGGACGCGCCGCAAGCGCTTGAACGGCAGGCAGAGTTGACTGGCAAGGGCAATAGCTACTCAATGTAGATACATGACGGCAGATTACACGAACAAATATGAACTGGCACACGATGGTTCGCACAAGACACGAACTGCCATACTGGTTCAAAACATGAGCTGGTGTCTGCGGTTGCGGCTAGGGCGGACAAACACGAACTGGCACACGACGTTGCGGCTGGTTCGCAGAAGTCACGTTGGACACATCAGACATATCGGTTTTGATTCTGCTATCTTCTCCACCGCATTTCACAGATTTCCAGACAACATGAGTCTTGTCCCTCCACAGCAGCCCATCGACTGGAACCACGCACCCCAGGAGATCACACGTCTGACGCAGCAGTCTATTGACGCGGACCAGATCCTCCTCGACAACATCGCTGCTCTTGCTCACAAGGACTGCAATTACGATTCTGTATCTACTGCTCCTGGTCCCTTTTGGTCTTTGTTCTGACGTCTTTCATCAGGTTTTCGTAGGTCCACAGTCTCATATCCACGGCCATCTATCACAACTTGTCTGTTAGACGGCCCTTGCACACGCAGAAACTAAATTAGACGCTGTTGTCGAACCCCTGGCATTCTATCAGAATGTATCCACCTCGAAAGAACTGCGAGATGCATCCAATGAGGCAGAAGCGCGTGCGAGAAACTATGGCGTCGAGTCGTCAATGAGGCTCGATGTCTACAAGGCCAAGGTAGCCGCTAAGGAGAATTTGGAGAAGAGTGGAGAGTGGGTTAAATTAAGTGCAGAACAGCAGCGACTGGTTGACAAGATGGTAGGTTGAATGCAACAGGTTGACAGTCGAGGTAACGCCAGTCTAGATTCTCGATGGCACTCGTGCCGGTCTAGCCCTCAATGAAGCCGATCAGACAAAGTTGAAGGAACTCCAGAAAGATCTGTCCAAGGCTTGCCTTGACTTTGGTGTGCGTGTGATCCTCTCACATTTTGGAGCTCTTATCGTGAATTTAAACCATAGAAAAACTTCAACGAAGAAAATGTATGTCTCAATCCTCCCCCTCCGCCTTCACCTCTTAATCGCTGTGCATTTAGGGCATCATCACTTTTACACTCGAAGAGCTCAAGGGCGTTCCTTCTGATGTCGTTTCTGGGTATACCAAACGTACAGAAGATGACAAGGATGTCTACGATGTTACTTACAAGACTCCTGATATCCTTCCACTTGTGAGCATGGTATCATCAATCAAGGTGTAGAGTTATTACCTTTTTATGCAGTTTAAATATGCAGAGAGCCCAGTCGTTCGTCAACGCGCTATCGAAGGGTTTGAATCTCGGCTTTCTATCAATGTGGATTTACTCGATAAGATTCTCGAGCTTCGTCGTCAGATCGCCAAGCTCCTTGGATACAATACTTGGGCTGATTATATCACTGAAGTCAAGATGGTCAAGTCTGGGGCCGGTATTAAACAAGTGTGTTGCGCCTTCTTCCATACCTGTGCTGCATGGCCTCACCTCTTCCTCTAGTTCCTGGATGACCTTGAGAGTAAACTCCGACCAGTAGGCAATAAAAATCTAGCGACTCTTCTCGCTATGAAAGAGAAAGAACACAAGGAAAAAGGATTCCCCTTTGACGGCAACTTCTACATTTGGGATTACCGCTACTACGATAGAAAATTTGTCGAGGAGACTCTAGATCTCGATGATTCTCTCGTGAAAGAGTATTTCCCTGTATCCGTGGTAGTTCCTGCGATCTTACAAATCTACCAAGACCTGCTCGGCGTCAAGTTTGTTGAGATTGAGACATCAACATGGCATCCTGACGTTCAGAAATTCGCTGTTTGGGATAAAGATGCCAAAGATGAATCTGGATTTGTAGGTTACTGCTACCTTGACCTCTTCCCTCGCGGTATACAGTGATCTACCAAGTCTCTTTAACTACACTAATACATGATTTTTCCATAGATTCCAAGTATTCTCATGCTGCAGTCTGGCCTCTCCTTCCAGGTTATGAACTCCCCTCTGGTAAACGCAGTTACCCGACTGCTGCTATGGTAGCCAATCTTGCCAAACCGACGCCCGAGAAACCTGCGCTCATGCGACATGACGACGTCGTGACATTTTTCCACGAAATGGGACATGTCTTCCATGGACTGTTGTCCCGAACCCGATACTCACGATTCCATGGGACATCCGTCGCTCGCGATTTTGTTGAGGCTCCTTCTCAAATGCTGGAAAATTGGTGTTGGGAACCCAAGGTTTTGGAGAAGATGAGTTGTCATTATGAGAGGAAAGTGCCATTGGATAAGGAGTTGATCGAGAAGATTATCAAGAGTCGGTATGTGAATGTGGGATTGTTTTATTTGAGGCAGTTGTTCTTTGCCAAATATGATTATAAAGTGCACACTGACCAAGGTCAGTTTTTGGTTACACTCTTTTTTTATTTATTTCTGATGTAGTTCTTTTTTCATCCAGAGAAAACTGATTATACGAGACTGTGGAATGACATGAGGGAGCAAATTTCACTGGTCAAATATAAAATGGCCACGCCTGGCCAAGGTACTTTTAGCCATATCACAGGTGGATATGATGCTGGTTACTACGGGTATACCTATTCCCTCGTGTTTGCGGCAGATATGTATGGTGTGTAGCCCGCTTCTTACCCAGGTCACATCACCTTATTCATCATTGTGATGTGTGTAGCCACTGTTTTCAGAGCAGATCCTCTTGATCCTGGTCGTGGAAATCTCTACCGGAAAGAGATTCTTCTTCCTGGTGGTAGTCGCGACGAAATGGATTCGCTCAAGGTTTCGTTTCTTTTTTTTGATACATGTTGAGAATGATGGATTGATTTTTTTTTGCACTCTCCAGAAATTCCTTGGACGTCCACCTAACAATGATGCGTTCCTCAAAGAGTTATTTGGAGATGCTGCTCCTTCATCCAACCTTTAGTGATACCCTGAGCTACTGATGTGGCAAAAAAAAAATCCGCGCGTACACTCTCACAGAGGAAATAAAATGTGATCGTTTGCCTTAAGACTGTAACAAATGAGGAATATTGCTTTCATTTTCCAAAGAAAAGGTGTCCTCTGATAAATCCAGTCTATTGCGAATCGTACAGACAGATGCAGATTGAGCAGAGCATCTCTAAGTGACTATTAAACATAACTCATAGTAGGCAACTTTGAACAAAAGTAAAACAAAGCAACGACAAAACAATAAACCCCACAAAATCAGTCAGTGACCTGCACACCTCGCTTGACCGAACTCAGATTCGCAGAATCCAAACTACTATTTCCTTCGACACTAGCATCCCCCTCCCCCTCTTCGCCTTCTTCCACAATCTCATCTTCCAAGTCATCGTCTCCAACAGTGGGTAAACCTCTATGCACAACAAGCTTATCTTCTCTACTGCCAGGGCCACCATCTCTTCGACTGTCCTCCTTTTGCATTTCGTCACGCATCACCTTGACATCTTGATCCACTTTTGCTGCAACACGATCGATGCCTGCTTCAGATAGTTTCACATGTTGACGTTGACTGCTCAGATGAGCTGAGTGTTTTGGTGGTCGTTTGAGACGACGACGCGCAACCATGACAGGGACAGAACATTTCTATAAATATGAAAAGTGATGAGTGCCTGTTTGTAGTGATGATGATGATGACGATAGACACTCCACTTGAATAAGGTAGTGCGAAGTCGATCCGAGTAGAATACTGGGTGGAGGGGAAAACAGAAAAGAGAGAATTGAGTAAACTTGCATGCGAGGGTATGTTGTTAAAGTTGTCGCTACCCATTCAACTGGCCCAACCCACGAGAACCTACGATGAGCATTTGGGGGTTCATATAATCAACGATGTCTAACCCGGAAAAGAAGAAGAACAGCAATCAACACGACAACGCTGGTGAAGGAGGCGATTATGAGCTTTTACCGAGAAGCATATGCCGGGCATTCTTTGCGTGCCAGGCTTGACATGCAACAGTGACATGAAGGCGTGTACGCTGGAGGAAACTCGTTACTTGGCGCACAAGTATATACGCCAAACCTTGACGCTTCAATGGATCCATGTTCAGATTTCCCCAGAGGAAAAGGTGAAATTACACAGACTCACCTCTTGCTGGCTCCTGAGTTTAGTCATTCGATCAATTGGATTCGGAATCTCAGGGTCAACTGAAAGGAACAAGAGAAAAATTCAGAGTAAGGATGACACGAGGGTTTCAACAAGACACACTTTTGCTCTCGTTCTCGACGACAGTAACGACGAACATGTCATCTCCATCTCGCAATACAGTTCCGATGCCCCATTCCATGGCATAGCGACTCTCTTCGCTGAGATCACTGGCAACAATATATTTCCGTTTTCTTCTCTGACCTAATTTTGCAGCAGGATCGCCCTGGGTAACGGTAATGGTGGCTCGATCTCTCTCGAAGAGAGGACGGGAGGTGTGATGGGGGAGGGGATCGTGGGACTTGACGGACTTGCGGCGACGAGAATTGCGTTTGCTGCGGGCGACCGAGTTGAGAGTCGACTCAAAATAAGGCTCGGGTGGCACGACGACATTGACGCCCTCGCCCAAAGGGTCTGGCTCAGCCTCGTCAATGGGGCATGAGCCATCTTGGGCAGGGAGGGGGACGATGAAAGAATTCTGCTCGGTGTTACGTTCAGTGAGAGGGTCGCAAGGATCGTCGTCGTCGGAATAGTCGGCAGTCTCGTCCCCCGAGTCGGGGTAGTCAGTGAAGGCGTTGCGGGGATGGATTGAGGGGGTGTCGGAGAGGTCAGTTTCTGAGTGGGCAAGAGGAAGAGGCGGGATAGGGGGAGGGTCGCGGTGCCTAGATCTGCGGAAGAGAAAGGGCGACTGGGACCGTGCGCGGGAGCGACGAGAGAGATCCCGCCCCCGCTCTCCGTCGTCGTCGTCGACACTCTCCCGTGTGTTTGTCCGCGACAACGACAGCCCTGTGAACATCGAGCTCAGATACGAGTTCATCGTTGGGTGTAGACTTGATCACGTAATGTACTCTACCACAATATAATTTATTTTAATTGCCTGGCTATTTGACTACATACTGCGGCCTCGCCATCTCCTCTATCATCATCCGCTCGCTGTCCCGCCGTCCTTCCCGTGCCATTTGTCGCAGCATCAGCACTGTGGGATCTAGCTGCGGATTGAATCTCCGGGGGTCAAATACCGACGATCCCTCCTCGAGCTGCCCAAAATTCAAATTCTCATACCACTCCTGCAGGTCGTCAGGATCCACCCCTGTCGGCATAGCCCATGCTCGGAATTGCCTGTCTTTCGTTGCACGGTATAAACTTTGCACCTCACTTGTCTGCTTGCTCGACTGGATTATACTCCATTTTACGCTCCCTTTTATCCAGCCTCTTCAGCATTGTGTAGTCGACACGAGATATACTCACATTTTTTCTCCATGTCCACAAACGCCTCCCATGGCTTCGTTGGTTCATTATCCAGATAGCTCAGCGTTTCGACTTCCAGCAGCTTCATCGGTCTCTTCGTTTCTTCTACCGTCTCATTAACTGGTTCTACAAATACACTCATCACCCCAGACTCTCCCAACGTTTCAAAAGTCGCCCTCACATCCTGTATATGGCTCGTCACACTCACTTTCAACGAGAAAGCAATTCAATCTGCCCACCTGGTTCGGAAAACACCCAACCACTTCTTCCGCTACGTTTTCCAACATGCGCACACACGCCTTAAATATTCTATCCCCAGTCTCTTGTCCACCTCCCGATAACCTTGCGTCCATCTCGTCTAAAGAGATATACTGAAACCCAAAAATCTGCTTTGTGTTGTGGTACGCCACAATCACCCCATCCATACCGCCTATTCGAACCTGGAATCTTGGAACACAACGCATCAATAGACCATTGAATAGAATCCAGGTAATTTACATACTGGTATTTCAAGAACGCAGACCGAACAAGATCAAAGTACTCTCTCTCGAAACTCTCGTACTTTCCGTGCTGACTACGAATCAGATATCCAGAATTTTCTTCGAAATTGAACAGATCAATGCGGATAGGCATGCAAGCACGCGTTTTGATGTCAAACACACCGCTTCCAGGTAACCGCGCATCATGACAATCGAGCTGTGAACGCATAATGAAATTGTCCGTCTATTATCCTTTTTATCAACGAGTTTCCAAGATCTTCATGCGCGCAGAAACTGACCTTGGTAAACCTAAATGCACCTCTCTTGCCGTCCCTCTCTGGAAGGGACGATTTAGGGTTCGACTTCAAACACTTGTCAAATGCTTCCTTTGGCAACGTCAAAAATTTCTCCAGCATCAATCCCTATCCGCAGAATCAGTTACAACTTTCATTCCAGTTATCATCCTTGTTTACCATCCAAGTTAATATGTTTTTATCCCCATCACTACCTTCACTCCCATTTATATAGTATCTCCCGGCGCCCCCTGCACTGTCCTTCTTCCATTTAAATAGAACCGAAGTCGGCATTCTCTGCCCCGACGTAAATGTCCCCTTAGTGTCACTGAAATATCTACTCAACGTCGAAATATTCACTCTCTTGTCCCCGGAAATTAAGAAATACAGATGACACATCATTCCTGAAAGCGATGAAGTTGAACCAGCGAATTTTTTATCATGTTCATGCATGAGGATGGGGATATCTGGGTCTGACGAAGGGGGCTGAAAAGGTTCAATTTGATCGAATGCAAAGTCTTCTATCGAAGGAATTTCTTTGAGGTACGGGGAATAGTTATAGACTCGAGAACGTGGATCTTGTAACCAATGTACGCCAGGACTGATAATAACATAACATCCATTAAGAAAAACGAGAAAAGACAGGTTCAAAATCTGATCTTACTTGAAGAGTACTCGCTCAAGGTTATGTTCTAAACGCGCAATAGGAGACTGCTCAAAAGCTGGTTTGACTTCTAGAATCACAAAATCCATCAGCCACAAAATAGTAAACACGCGAATAGATGGCGAATAGATGATGTACCTTCTAAAACGTTTTGGATACTGTCGACTTCAAGCACTCCTTCAACTTTTTTCAAATAACTTGACGGAGAACGTCGACGTGTAAAGGAATATTTCGGTTTCGAATCTGTCTGTGTTATCGCCTGTTCTTGTACTTCTTTCTCCCCAGTTTCTTTCTTACTAATTTCCTTGACGTTAAAAAATCCAGAGGATCCTATAAAATCTTAGATTGAATTATACACACTCAATGCACCAGGGTTCGAAGACAACGTACGTTCCTGCGGCATTCTGCCATTAACAACAAGATCTATATCACGTTCACGTTTCTTCGCTTTCTCTGGTAAAGCTTGAGGTGATGAGATGTTTGATGTAATTTGATGAGGGTGCTCAAGTCGTGCAAGAACCTTTACGAGCCTTTGTTTTAGCTTACCGGTTAGCGATTGGAAGCCAGCATTGGTCTCATTGTCATCATCAGGCGGATAAGAGTTGTCCTCATCCTGTTCCTTATGATCATAAAGCTCCAAAAATTGGAGAGCGCCAGCAACAAGGTATCTATTATACTTGTCAAATTCTTGACGCCGTACACGCTGCCCATGTTTAATTTTCATGGCAATGGCTTTGAGCTCCATTTGTAAAATACGTCGATCTGCTGGAGAGAGTCGCCGAAGGATTCTTGGAACGGCTCGTAGTTTCCCCTCTTTATGGCGCGACACTTCGCCTGCGACTTTGGTTGAAGGTGAGACGACGGATGTCGCAACAGAGTCTCGTACGGGAGTAATGGGTGCGTTCTCTGGCAACCAGGAATGGACACATGATTGGGAACTGGTTTCGCCAACAATTCCCTCTTGTCCAGCTTCATATACTGAAGGGGCAGAGACACTCTCTGCGGGCGACGGGTCGGAACGAGCAGGTCGTTTACGTGTATGGGACCTCTCTATCATGTCGAGAATGATCATTGTCTTACTTCTCTCTTCTTTGGATATTTCTTCATGCGAAGCAGAAGAAGAAAAGTTGGAAACGAGTTTCGGTTGTCGGTGTGGCAGTACAGGACGCTTTTTGCCTTTCTCGCTGGTAACCTGATCCTGTGGAACCTCATCGAGCGATATTATTCGATCAAATTCTTCCCAGTGACTATTGAGAGGCATGTGTGTCGAGAATCGACGAATTGTATGCAGTCCATTCGTAGTCAAATAACGTGGACTGGCGGTGATGAAGGCATGCTTCATAGCTTGTTGCGCTTTGTGAACCTGACACGGGCTGTTGCGGGAGAGAAAATGTTGTTGCAAAGTGGGGAGATGGAAGAGGTACAGAAAGTGATTTTGCGAGTAGATTGTATTACCAGGAAAGGAATATATATTTGCCATCATCATTGAGTCATCACTTCCATGGCTGGTTTCTTTGCGTCAGTAATTCAATGGATTTCTGGGTGCGTGCCATCGACTCGGAGTAGGAACCATCTACGAATCATAGTACGTACAGGTTGTTCTTCTCCAGACGGGCTGAGATAGCCGTCGTTGGACTTCAAGTACCTCATATACTCTTCTTCCAAAGTCTCTCTGTTGTTCAATTATCCTGGTTTTCTATAGGCCTCAGGAAAAACTTCTTTTGTCAATGTAATTACTTCTGGACAAGTGCGGTCAACTCTTTGATCATTCTTTTCAGTCTTGAGTGCTGACAGTCTCTGGCAATGTTTTGCGGTTACTCTTATGATATCTACCCTGACAGTGGAGCGAAAATGTGGTGCCAACAGTTGCCTTCAACTTTCGAAAAGTGAGAAAAGGGAATGTGACAATGAAAATCTGGGATGTCGCTGGTACGCTTCTCGTCTTCCGGCCTCGGTTTACTCGACCATAATGCCTGCTTTACTCCCATCTTCCTCTTTGTCCTCTAGGTCAGCCTCGATTTCGGTCCATGTGGGAACGGTATTGTAATGGTGTCGATGCGATTGTGTAATGTCTCTTATCGCTCGTAGAGTCGATTCTTTACTGATGCAGTGTGACTTTGAGATAGATTTGTGGTAGACTCGGTGGATGTAAGCAACAACCTATCACTACTTCCTCTTCTACATTCTCAAGTTCTTCAGCCAGAGAAATTCAATTCTGCACGCTTTGAACTCCACCAATTATTATCACAGCCGACACTTTGGAATGTACCACTACTCGTAGTACGTCGTATACAGTCATATTGAGTCTCATCGTGCTCACTTGTCTTTTCCTAGTTGGGAAACAAAAATGACTTGGAAGGTCATGCTCCTGTGAAGGAACTCATCAAGTGCTTGTCCGTCCTTTTCTCGTTCCTTGTTTCGCATTACCTCGATGCTTATTGGACGTTTTCAGGCAATTGGATAAAATCAACAACAGACCGGTATCGGTGAGTTGAATTTCTTTTTCTTCCGGATACTTGACGTACCTCAATTTCAGTGTTATTCGGTAAGAAGATCAATTTCATTCCCCCACATCATTAATTCCATTTTCAGTGTTCGATGAAAAGTCAACACAACCTGTATGTCTTCAGTCTGAATCGTTGATGTTTACATGAACCCAGTATTATAGGGACATTATTCTCCAATGGCTTGAAGGAAGAAGTCACTAGCACATCACCAACCAGTCATGTTCGCTGCTGCTCTATCGTCTATGCATTCCTCATAGCGCTATCCTCTCATCCATTCTGCATTTGTTTTTATTATTCACTTCTTCATTGCTTAAGTATATACATATATTTGTATCATCAAACGTGAAGTGAAAGATCAAAGCAGCAGGGCTATGTGAGAGCACACACGGGTATGAATACAATGAAAATCAAAAAGATGAAGTAGGATGATGGAAAACAGTCGGTTATCGCCGCTGGGCCATTTGTTTAGTCAGATTGTCGATATACATCTGCAACATTTCATTGCTGGACATCAGTCTATCCACATCTTCTTGTACTGCTTGTACTTTCGCGAGCATGGCTGTGAAACATGAAACCCATTCCGAAAGGACGAAAATGTTGGTTGACGAAGGACTGGAAAGAGTACTGATGGGAAAACAAACCTTGAAGACCTTCTTGACTGGATTTTATCTCCCTAGAGTAACGTTAAGCACAGAGCCCATATTACAAGAGCGAACAGGAAAATGCACTTGATAATTTTCTCTTTCCGGATAGCTTGGCTGACCAGGTCGATTTCTTCTGCAGGAGTAGAAAGTAGACCCCAACCAATTGTCTCTTCTTCCTCTTCTTCAGGTATGAAGCCCGAGAATGACATGGTTTCTCAGATTGGAGAGCAGCAAGATATC
>Ga0153987_1000206_pt1 | contig 21155 bp, 24 predicted proteins | sample TSNC071MetaG_FD_102279 | JGI IMG/M metagenome (GOLD analysis project Ga0153987, IMG submission 102279) | Attine ant fungus gardens microbial communities from North Carolina, USA - TSNC071 MetaG | ecosystem: Host-associated > Fungi > Mycelium > Unclassified | place: USA: North Carolina, William B...
CCTTTTTTTTTTTTTTTTTTTTTCGGTGTAATACTATATGTGTGATGCATTCCAACTCGACCTACACACTTTTTGGATGATTTATTGGTCTCTTCTTCGTGTTTTTTGTGGTGCTCTCCATGCGTCGTCTTCCAGTTCATCGATGAAGTATCGACCTACTTTTATCATGGGCAACAGTCCTATAGACTGCAGATTTGTGATGTATTATACACTGCTTATACTACAGTAGTTGCTGCTGCATGACATTGACATATTTCGCTCGCTCTCGTCCAGTCTGAATCAGGGAATACAGTGTTGTAAGGCTACCGGTGAGATTGAGGACAGGCAGGTCTTCAAGGTTTGGCAAGTGTTCCATGGGAAGGTCAAGCAGTCCGGTACTAGTTTCACCGTCGGACGACAAAGGAGATAACTGAATGAGAGGAAGAAGGAAAAGTCCTCGTTTTTCTGGAGATGTCTTTTGCCGTACATGCAAACCCGCTTCAAGATGATTGGTCGAAAGCGAGGCAAAATCGGCATAGTTGGGGTAAAGCATGACGTATCCGCGTAGATAAACAAGTTCAATAAAAAACTTCTTCCAAGAGTGGGTCCATCGATTGGAACGTACAGCTGGAACTATTGGTTCTTCGTCTTCGGAATCATCATTGTTGTGTTTAGCGTCGATGGATGCGAGACGATCGGAAAGGTAATCATGGAATTCGCGCCAGTGCTCTGGAAAATAAACTGCACCCCAGCTGCAAGGAATGGAAGAGAGGTATGGCGTGTTGATTGGGATATTTGTTTGAGCGTAAGAAGAAAAGAGAGCCCGGGCATTAAAAGGCCGTCTGCCCTCTTGAGGAAGCTCGAGGTTTTTCTGTTGGTAGAGGCTGATGCCAAATAGATAGGGGGATGTGTTGGATTTGATTCCGTAGCTTTATTTAAAGGTGAGTGATCGCATCGATTATAAACGGAGAAAGTTGATACCGATATTTGAGAATAGCCATTTTAATCCAAGCATAGAAAAGGGGTGAAAGTTCAACATCGTCTTCTAATAACAGCCCATAAGAATTATCACCGTGCGGATACCACGACTCAACAATCGCGGGTAATAATCCGCCATGTACGATCCGTTGATGTATTTTGACGTGAGACTCAGGAAGCCAGGAAAACCTCTGAGCAAGACGTTTGGTTTCAGGATCTGCAGAAGAGTCTATATGGATAGCGACATTCAAAAGGTCTGAGTCTGTATCGTCACCAAAGTACAGAGAAGAGGAAAGGGACTGCAGGAGGCGGTTGAGTGATTGCGGGCGGTTATGAGTGATGATGCTGAATGTGATTTGTGGAGTGTGCCAGCCTGTGATGAAGGTGAGATTGTGAGTAGAGACAAAAGTGGACATAGACACTTTGAAGTTCGGAAACGGAGAGCGAACCCATCCAATCCGTATATGCATATTGAGCCAAGGGTATGTATATGCGCGTGATATGGGCATCCATGAGCTCACGAGTAGAGAATAGGCCTTCCAGAAGAGATTTATCTTCCTGCACTGAGAAAAGAACTTTGACATGGAAATTGGGCTGCAAGAGCCAAGGCGCAAGTAGAACTCCCTTTGATACGATCCGATGAACAATGAGACGCCGTGGACAACCGGCAAGGCTGATATCGGGGTCTCTCACCAAGGCGCCAGAAAGGACATCACTCCGGTTGTAAAGAAGGATATGGAGGGCATAGCGCTGTGAGAGAAGACCACACAGTAGCTTACTTGCATGCTGGACCATGTTGGCGGACGGAAAGAAAAAAATGATAGAGTCCCTAGGAGCAGCAAAAGTCTTGAGAGTTGACGTGGGGACTAGGAGAGGAAACTTGGGTGAAAAGGGATCCCGTTCTGAATCGACCGTTGTTGCATTTGGCAGCAGGGGAGCGATGAGGTCGTAGGGCGCGGACAAGGTGGAGTCGAGGAATGCACCATCCCGTAGAGCCTGGAGAGCGGGTGCGCTGATATCATCGATGCCATTCTCGTCGAGGATCAGGACCCAGTCAGTCAATGCATCTGAAGCTAGCCTGAAGACCTCATCTTGCAAGACGAAGGAGGAAGAAATGGGCGTGAGTGAAAAGCTGAGGTTTATGTGCGGGTGGTACAGAGCTTCTTGCTCGATGAGGTGGGCAAGATGGGGAGCTATGTGCGAGACGAGCGAGTCAGGACAGAGGAAGACAAGGGATGAGAGCTGGGGCGAGGGCGTGGTGGTGAAGGGCTCAAGGAGGATGCTGAGACTGTGGAGAGCGGGCTGGGAGAGCGGGATGTATGCAGTGAAGAAAAAGGGAGCTGGTGGGGCACTGCTGGGCACGGCGGCCTCTTGGGGGTTGAAGGACAGGAAGACATAGAAAATGAGGAGAGAGGAGGGGAGGAGAAAACAGCGGAAGAGGAAAGGCAGTGGGTAGCTCATGGCAAGTCTATTCGAATATCTATTCTCAGGACCTCGATACATTCTGGTAGTTCACACTGGCCGACGGGTATTCTGCGAGGAACAGCTGGCCGCACTCCCTGGCCATCCAGCTGCAGGGGAGGTCAGCCAGGAGAACGGAGGACACAGCGGGCACGGCGCACACCAGCAGCTCGTTGATGTAGTCGCGGAGCAGCAAGATGCTCTCTGCGTCGAGGGCCGAGAAGGCAATCATCTGGGGAAGAGACACTGGGGGACAAAAAGTACCACGGCGGCCGCGACAGCGAACACACGCACCTAGCATCCTCAGCAGGTGTTCTGCCCCATACACCTCGCTCATCTCCTTCTCGCTTCCCAGAACAACATGTCCCCCCGTGATGTATTCTTTGCGGATGGCAGCATACTGGGGACGTTCAAAGCGGTATAGGAGATTGGCGCCGAGCGAACGGTCAAAGTAGCATGTGAGCCCGGAGACAATCGTAGGGAGCACCAGTCTCGGTTCGCGAAGGCTGTTGGGGTGTGAGCGGGTGGGTGCGAGGGAGAGACAGAGTGTACCGAGCAGGTTTGGGGTCGAGTCCGAGCATGTAGTCCTGCCACTGCTCAAGCAGCTCCTGCACAGTCGGCGATCTCGGCAGCGGGGCAACCAGCTGCCAGCAGTTCAGACCATGGATGCCAATTTGTCATTTTCTTACCTGGTTGTTCTTCGTGATGGCCTCCCAGTCATCCACCAACACCACTTTCAGAACGTCTGGGACACTCAGTTTCATTTCCGGCTTCTTGCTAGCATCGTCCTACGTCCATGAGCATGGTGTCTTTCAGCAACTGAAAAAATGCACTTCATCTCGTGCTCTCTTCTGGCCTCTCCCACCATGTGCACCGTCCTTTCTGGCACCTCCTCTGGAGCCAGCACCACTTTTCAGGCCGCCCGATCTGCCTACACCCGAGACTGGGCCACCATTGTTCCCAATCAACGGCCCTCTGCCAGACCCGCTCTGTCCATGTGGGTAGGCGGTGGCCTGAAGCGTCTTTTGTGTTGCAATATTCTGCTCGTTGTATTTCAAAAGTCGGGACACCGGGACCCATTCGTCCCATCTGCAGTCGGAGCGATGAGCAGACGGCGAGTGAGCCATTGATGACGCCGCACGTACGTTTGTTTCCAGCCTTTGTAGTGCACGAAATAATAAGGTCCCGGTCCTGACAGAGGTGCGGTCTCTTCCGTATGGATGACAGGCTGTTTGAGGACCTTGGCCTCGTAGATGAGAGGGCCGTGGTAGCAAAGCACGCGCTCATTCATTTCGTATGTGAGTTCTGCTGGGGCAGCCATCCGGGTGATGGAGGGAAGAGGGACAGTGATGGAATGATCTCTACCTCGGATTCAGATTAACCGTGCAGTATACTATGTACAACCGTCTAATGACAATCTACCTCAGCTTCACCCCGCTTCTGCTGGCGCTTCCGTGTGAGACCTCCGCCACGACGACCTCGGGAGCAGTGTACGCGCCTTCTGGGCCCGAACGGAATACATCGCCGAGACCGAGAGGGAACGTGGAAGAAGGGAGTTGGATTTGGTCGTCGGGCGTCCGCGTGAGGTACACACGATGCAGTGCATCTTCAGCCGCCTGTATCTGGAGGGTCAGAAACAGAGACGTGAGACGCGGGAGACAGACAGACGCGGTACTCGGCCATTTTGAGGGAGCTACCATGGCCCTCGCCAAGCTTGTCTGCACCAGAAAAGATGCCGACAACGTATACCGGAGAATTGGAAAACCGGCCTGTCTCTTTGAGCAGTCTGGGAGATGTGAGGGTGAATGCTGAAGAGCCAAGAGCTGAGAAACGTACCGAGAGACAGGCCTTTCACGTCCAAATTTTCGGACCACCTCAAGGAGAGAGTTTTTGGGGTCGACAAATTTGAGCATGCCCTGGAGATCTATTTGTCGACTGAGGAAATAGGAGTGGACGAATTGGCGAGCGGAGGGGAGAGAACGTTGTTGGTAGATGAGGCCTGTGATGGCGCGAGGGATAGAAGCAAGGGCGTCATCGTGCATGACGGCAGGGACAGAGCCACTTCCTAGCTGAGGAGAGAAGATGTTATTACAAAAGCCAGCAAAGATCGGACATACTGTTCTATGCCACCGCAGGAGAGGTGTTGCGCCCATTTCCCGCGCAACGTTGGCACAGGATCCAGAGCCGACATAGGCACTGGTCGCAGCTCTCCAGACTCTTGTTGGGAGATATGGATAGGCTGCATGCACAAATTCCGAGGTCAACATGCCCATGAGTGCATTGCCCAGTTCTGAGAGCTGGCCATTGGTCTCTGGCCGCGGTGCGTCAGGAAAGACTCTGCGATGAAGATGGAGGAACGACGGATGTGTGCATGTCATCTCGACCGTCTCTGGCGTGCTCATAATCGTGGAAAGGCCGATCCTGTGAGCAAATGCTATGAGTGCTGAGGGAGGCGGAGGCTGGGCCGCTGCCCAGGCCTCGGGGTCGAAAGCCACCTTGGGGATGTCGGACCTCTCATACAGAGACTGTTTAGGAGGAAATTGCGCTGTATTTGAGGCTGCCACAGAGGGCAGTCGGCTCGCCGTCGTCGCCAACCGTCGTGACGCCATTAAATCCTCAATTATCTTTTTTTTTCGCTATACCACTTAGCCCAAAAAGGAAGGAAAGCACGTGATGCCATGGTGACCACAGTCACAGTTACTCCTTGCCCTGGTCACCACCATGACCATCCTGTCCCTGCCTCTCTCATTCAATAATTCTTTCTGGACCCAGGACTACAGGAGAGGTCTTGATGTTCTCTACAGAAAGATAGAACAGGTTTATTCTGCCCCACATAGCTGTTCGATGTACCTGATTTCCGTAATCTCAGGGTGTGGCAGAGAACCAGGAAATCGTTGATTTTATTCGTGTACGTCCATCTGCCCCGAACGTGCTCACGGTTGACGCTTTTTTGTAGGCTCGTAGTGCTGCAGAATCCCAGCATGCCAGTGCCTTGATCAGCAACACTACATCTCGCAAAGGTACGCTGCACGCATCCTCTTTCCAGCCTATAAGCCCTCATGCACACTAGCAAATGGTTTCAGTGCAGATGATGGTGCTTCCCTCCTTCTTTCATTCCGTGGCTTACAGGCAGAATCTATTGCCCAGGGACAAACTCATCGCAGTATTGCCAGGGAGCTTACTACTCTCGTGGCAGATCCGTTCGAGGAGTGGTCAGAGGACTACAAGGCACGTGTTACCCGTTACCCTTACCATCGTTACTCTAACGTACTACAAGACTCGAATTCGCCAGAACAGGAACGCTATAATAGGCACATGGTTCAAAGCCTATGAACAGGCTCAGGAGGATGTAGCTAAATTGAGGCAACAATATCTTCTGAAGACAAGACGTGCCGACGACGCCGAGGACGAGTTAGTTTCTCCCTCTAATCACTGTGATGTCCATTCATTCAGCTCCAGTGTCAAATTCGCACCTGTCGACAGCGACAAATATACCAGTTCTCCCCGCATCAGACCTCTCGATGGTCATAAACCTCTTCAGCGTTCTGCTACAGTTTCTGAGCGTATTTCTGCTAGTCTGAAACAGCTTCAGAGGAAGAGTGCAGATGCCCTTGCTGCTGCCACGGCACCTAATATTTCCCGTGATCTTCCGATCGCAGATGACGGAAAGCCCCTCTCACAAATTGACAAAGGTAAAGGCAAGGAACCAATCAATGGTGATATGCCACAAGTTCTATCACCACCCATCTCCCCTCTTGATGACAACACGTCGTCTGTGCCTCCTAAACCTTCCCCACATATTGTCCTTGCTGGCCTTTCTTTTTCGCCTAGCGCAGTTTCACAGCTCCTGACACGTGCCGCAGCTCAGCTGCCCCTCAGACCCGTCAAGTTTCCTCTCCTAGGTGAATACCAAGACGCCTTCACCGGGGAAGAGTTTGTCACTTGGTTGAAGGATAATGTGGAAGGATTTGCTGGAAATCTTGACCATGCGGAGGAGGCCGCTAGGAAATTGACGGAGGGGGAGAATGTCCTTCGCCGTCTTGGCGAACTCGGCAATCAATTTGAAGTTTCTGATGACGCTTTTTACCAGTTCAGATCAAGGGTAATATTTGCGTACTCATGACTTGAGGACTTCAGGTGACCGGTTATCTCGTCCTAGGCTTTCACCCTTGACGGCAAACAAGAGGCAACATCCCTCAGACCCGATGTCGTCAAGCGCACCGGTGCATTTGTGAATCTCGTCAGCAAAGCCCTTGCTGCCAATGTTAATGGGGAACCTACTTATGTTCGCGCTCGTCAAGATGCCGAAGAGGCGGATCGGATCTACCGGATTGCGGTTCGCAAACTTGATAGGCAGAGACTCGGACTCGAGGAAAAAATTGAAGAGACACTAAAAATGTTGCAGCATTGGGAGTCTGAGCGTCTTCGGGCTGTCAAGACCGGTGCGTTTTATTCGAAAATAAATGATAAATCTCTTGACATCGACTTCATTCTAGTCCTTCTGCAGTTCCAAGGTACCCTGGCTAACCTCCCCAAGGCTGTTTATCCTTCCATTGAACGCCAGGCCACTCTCATCGCTGCTTACCAGCCCGAGTCTGATCTTACTGCTTTAATTGAACGTTACCGCACTGGCCCCTTCCGACCTGATCCTCAAGTATCCGAGTCCCTTGCATATGAAGAGTTTGACGTTGTATTCGGCATCGACTTGAGAAAGTGGGCTGAAGGAGGATGGTTTGCTCTGACCTCTGGTGAGGAAAAGAAGGATATTGTTCCCATTGTCGTCACTGCTTTGTTGAATGGACTTGATGAGGCTTATCCCAAGATGCCAAATGATGATGGTAAGGTGACGGGCTGAATACAGAACATGACGTATGATATTGACCGTCTCACCCAGAGAAACGCAAGACTTGGATATATGAAGTTCCACTTCCGGCAGTTCACCTTCTTCGTGAAGCCCTCAATGCCATTCCTCCCGATCGACCCATTCCCGCAGAGCTCTTAGCCAAGTATGATGCACCGGTCCTTGCTAGTACCCTCAAACTTTGGTTGCTTGAACTCGATCCTCCTTTAGCTTTGTATGAAGGGTGGGATGAATTCAGGAAACTCTATCCTTCTGTAGGCTCTTCGTCCACGGCTACTGATGATCAAGTACTTGAGGAACGGTTGAAAAATGTGGCTATCGCTTTACAGAAGTTGCCTAGAGTTCACTTGTATGTCTTGGATGCCATAGTCAAGCATTTGAAGTTGTGAATATGTGGTTCATTCCTTCACACCATCTATCTCACTAACTAGTTCATTTAGGCTATTAGATTCCACGTCGAGTAAGGAATCTAACGAGGTCTTCATTACCAAGTTTGCTCTTTCTGTCGGCAGAAGTACGTCCTTTTATCAATGGTGCAAATTTTCTGTTAATGAATTTTCTGTTTAGCCATTCTGAGGCCTAAACAAGAGACAGAACTTTCAATTCAAGACAGGCATCCTACCTGTACGCGCCGGCTTTCTGTGTTCTTTTGGATTGCAACTTATTAACTACACCAGTGCTGTTCATTGACCTACTCAAGCATTATCATGAATTATTGCCTCCTACTATCTTGAGGAAGAAACGCGAATCGGAACGCAAAGTTCCTATTCGCAAGCGCACTGCCCCTATTGATATGCGCCTCAGCAGAAGTAGGATCTCTGTCGGTGCTGACGTCAAACAGCTGCTTGTCGCTCAACAAGCTGCTGCGCAAGGTGTCAAGTCACCTCCGCCTCCGCCGCCTCCCTTTCCTCACGATTCGCAGGGTGGCGCTTCGCAACCCGTTCCATCTCCGATATCATACCCGGAGTCTGAGTCACCTCCACCTCTCCATCAACCGCAATTTTTACCTTCTCCATCTCTCGAAAATCCAAAAACTTCTTCACCTCCACAACTAGTCCAGCATCAGAGCCTGGCATCCGATCTACCGCGTCCTCAGGTTACTACTAAGGAACCCAATACTGAGATTGTTGATCTTCCTCCTCTTCCTACTTTTAAGGAACTCCCAAGTGAACCAAATGGAGTAGACGATGTACCTCGGCCAAAGTTTGTTGACCCTCCTCCTGAAAAAGAATCAGAGGAAGAAGGTACAGAGGAAGACGAGGAGGAGGAGGAGGAGGAGGAAGAGGGGGAGGAAGAGGAAGAGGAAAGCGACGAAGAATCTGAGGAAGAGGAAGAGGAAGAAGAAGAAGAGCAGAAGGTTCCAATCCCTTTACCTCCGCCGCCAGTCATACAGCCACAGCTCAGGGCTCCTTCTATCAGGACTCTGCCTTCACCACCATCGGCAGCCCCTTCGATTGTTCAGCCTATACCTCAGAAGCGTTGGAATGTAAACTTGGATGGTCGTAGTAGTCCGGTGCTACCAGCGAGGAGCCCTACGCCTTCGAATGATGATATCATTCTTGGGACTGGGCAAACGACGATCAAACGTCATGGATCGGGACAGGCTGGGCAGACTTCTTCTGGAATTCGGGGTCCAAGATTTGCAAGGAGTGGACGAGGGGGAGGCAATGTTCAGAATATGATTTCGTCGATCAACAGAAGCATGGGGGGTTCTCCTGCACCGCAAACGCCTCTTTCGTCTAACAAGATGAATAATAGGTCATCGGCGAGTCCGATCCTGAGGCCGTCTAGTGTTTCTGGTGCGAGGAATACGGGGATGCTGTTTTCAAGGAGAACTATGGCGAGTGATGCGGAGGACGAGATTGTTGGTGGGAAATAGAGTTGAATTTGGTTGCTTGGATTTATCTATTGAATGTGTTATTGTTTTTTTTTTTTGACTGTATGATGGACTGGTGCTAGTTTGCTTCATCATGTTCTTGATATGGTATAGCTTTTTGTATTCTTGGTTATGGACATGGAGTTCAAATACATGCAAAGATGCACATATTACATATGACATGAGGGTGAGGGTGGTAGGGTAACACTACCCTTGGTCAAAGACAAGGGTAGAACATATCTTATACTATCAAGTCCACTAGCGATGAGGGTATACCCTATGGGTAGGGGTAAGGAAATTCATTAGTTCACCCTTGGCTGTATCATTGCTCTGAGTTGAGGGCGGGATGCGGGTAGTCACCGACTTACCCTAGGGTCACTCTTGAAGGGCCCTGATAATACTAGAAATTAATCATGATCATTGGAACTGGTACATCACACAGAAGAGCAAAAGAACAAAAGGACAAACAACAAGAAAGAGAAACGTCCATTAGCCATATCAAAGTACTTTCTATTCAGGATTCAACCAGGCACCATGATTTTCTGTTGAAGAACAAGTCAAAGGCAGCTTTTACAGACCAGCACAACATATATATATATATATATATATATATATATATATATCTTTTACTAGTATTTCTTGGACCATGGGAAAAGATGATAGGATTACAACAATTCCATCCCAATTCATCCGATATTACATGTCTTGGTTATAGGTAAATTACAGGCACCATCGAACTCCAAAAATATCAGAGAAAGACGAGGACACAAAGTCACATAGAAGAGAGGACTATTGGCGGATGCAAATTTTAGATATACACACAATGTTGAAGATAAAATGACTAGATTTTTTCTAATGTGTGATCCTATAACTGTGCTGGCCGGGTATCATGCGAGAATATATGTTCAGCAGTCAAGTTAATGATTTCAGAGGATATGAATCAGTAAACGAACTTCATGTCGTTTCATGAACCGACGAATCGACAAGGTCAATCGGGGAAGTGAAATATAAGACCTTCCAAAGAGCACCACATCAGATGCAACACGTACACGAAATCAACAGACGTACATATGGATGTAGTTGAGATGAGGAATGAACACTTTGGAATGGTCCACGGAGCCGAGCGGGTAACGAGATGGTTGCACGGATGTCATGCCGTCGTGGATGGCGATCGGCGAGGCTGAGTTCGTCTTGGCGACTCCATCTCATTTCTGGCTGGCCTAGTGAGGTTGGAATGTCTCCTTTCACTATTGTTGAATACATGTTCAACGCATGTAATGTGACGTAAATACTTACTTTCCGCTTCTGATCGGTGATCAGGAGAAAGAGAACAATTCAGAGATTCTCTTGAAGGTAGAAATCGAGGAACAGAGCCTGCATGTAAATAACAAGTAGATTGAAAGTTGAATTGGCTGGGATCATGATACATGATATCAGTTGAAATGGATGGGAGCTCCAAGGCCAAAGCTGTTTTCGAATTTTGACCAGTTTCTTGACAATCGCAACTAGCTGTTTGCTGAGTAGCCTGAGGTGTAATGGCTTCGACTCTATAACCCTCTTCATGCGTCAATGAGCGGGGGAAAAATATCTTGAATCACATTGAGCACAATTCAGGGGCCCACCTAATTGAACAAAGGTCAACTCACCAGCAGAGTGATACCAGAAGAAGCAAAGCATCCAAAGCCCCCGAGCATTAGTAGGAAATCCATCGCAAAGCTTGACAACCACTCAGTCAAGAGAAACTAATCTACACAACGGGGAAGAAACTCACAGACTCCTAACAACTCGTGATGAAGGCTGGATAGCATCAGCAGCAATGATGATGAAAGGAATCGTGAAGAGAAAGCGAAAGATGACACGAATAAGCTACACTTGAAATTAAGGCACGATAACAGATGAAAAAAAGTCAGACAAACGTTAAGCTGGTAAAATGTTGCCAGTCGCACCACCACGCCCGGTTCAGCACCTTCAGCCTTGACATGCCTGACAAAGCTAGGAAACCGAAGCAGAACGTATAGGAAACACAACGTGGTAGCCGTTCCTGCACAAGAGCCAACGAGGAAAATATATATCTGGCACTGCGATGACGGTCACATCAAGATGTTGATCCTAACAGTTTTTTTTTACCATTTCAATAGAACGTCGTGCGACAATCGTAGTCAAGGGCATGCCCATAACCGCAACAACGCTTCCTATTATTGTTCCGCTAGACGATCAAATGTGGGTCATAGAAACTACGGACCTGTGCACCAAGCTCTAAATTCCCAACTGTAAAACCACTGTCGCTTTTCTGGGCCTTGGTGAAGAAGAAATAGCCAAAATGCCAGCTCTGTCCGCTTGTAATCAATAAGTGGACAATATTCAGGGTGAACAATACAACCTTCCAAATGTGTCACCCTGTGGCACGAATGAGAGTAGTGCGATGTGTGGATGATGCAACTTACAGTTCGAGAGACCAGGCGATACTCAGAAGAATATAGAGGGGCAGCAGCCAGTGCTTGTTGTCACGTTCCCATAATGCCAGAGGTTTCGGAGCGACTGATGAGACGCTCAGCTACTTGCACAGAAGACCAAGCTATTGACGCACTCTTGCCTGATGGAAGTATGGAGTAGCCTGAGACATTTTAAGAGAGTGTTGAGCTCTTCAGAGGGAGAGACAAGCCTTCTGAGAATTTCAGAGCTGTCATCGCGACGCTGAAGACAACTAATAATGGAACTGTAGCAAGGTAGGAATAGCTTCAAATTTTGTGATACATTAACAGTAAGTCCAGCGGCACAAAGGTTGGAACAAGAGAACACACGTCATGACCCGTTTGAATGCACCTGGCTGCCTTCCTGACTTCCATCTCACACAATCGAACCTGTCAAAAGCCCAGAGATGTAGGACGAGGAAAACAAGGAACTTGGGGAGTTGAGGAGCAGACTATGAAGTTTTCGAAACGAGCGTACTAAGCATGAGAGGATGGCCCATAGAAGATAAGCAGCAGGAGAACCGTCACTCATGAGCCTGGGAGAAGAGAGAAAGCCAAATTGACCCACTGCACGTGCCAGACTAATCAAAAAAATTTATCACTCGTATTTAATTCTAACAGTACATCTGTCTCCGCGATTGATCAATGAATATTTCTCCAACTATCATAAAGATGATCGATGCACTTCGTGAAGGAAATCAAGTAGGGTGCTCGCACTCCATGCCTGCGTATCACAAGAATAGGGGCAGTATTCCCCATCGGCGTTGGTCAACTCCGGTATCCCGCGCCAACGATCCGTTTGTACATGATGCCTCAATGTCAGCAAAATTCCATGGAGATGGTACAGGGTCTTCATAGGGTTCTGTGGTGGATTTATCAGTTGAAAGCGACGAAGAAGGCTGCAACATACTTCTTTCCCAGCTCCCGCTCTGGTATCGAAGTCAAAGTAAGCACGCAAGAAATAGCCAAGTGGCCAGCCCCACTCCGGTCCCTTCAAGTGGAAACTAGGCTGAGCTCCATGAAAAATGTTGGGATCAAAATACACACGTTGTGGTAGTTCAGTCCCTTGGCGATTGCAGGATCAGTAGAATCATTCAAATTATCGTACACAGGCCTGTACTGCATGTCAGCAGGGTCCAAAGTCTTCATCCCCAGAGGACCGCGAAGGATCTTGTCTGCCAACTCAAGAGCAATTAGAGCATGATCTTCCTGGAATAATTCTGGTGCCACGGTCATGGCAATCGGGAAGTTACAGCGTAGCTGGTAATCTGACCACTCTCGTCCAACACCCGATCGATAAACATCTTTATAGATGCCGCGGCGATTGACGATTGCAGATTGGATATCATACTTTGTGTCATCATTCGGGTCTAAAGGAGATCAGTATGTATGGCGTGGCTGGACCATAAAAAATATCACTTGCCGACAGGAATATAATAACACCTTTCAAAATTCTCTCGAATTAATTGAGCCCATTCACCGTAAGTAACGAGCTTCTCCTCTCCTGCGACTTGAATAACCCATCAGTATACCCCATTGACCTCTGCATTTATATTCTTAGCCTCACTTTTCGCTCGAACTCCTTTGAATGGAAAGAGTCCCTTCAAGGAAAGTCTATCAAGCCACCGCAAAGTACTCGCCAGTAACCCAGTTATCTCAATCGGAGCACCATCCCGAGGCGTCCCTGGGATACCTTTAGTTCCAGCTTTGACAGATTCTCCCATTTTGTCCATCCAAGTACCACAGTTCCATTGATTTCCACCAAATATGAGTCCATTCTCCCAGTCAACCGTGATAGAAATATTGAAGCCTTTGTCGCTCATTTGCATGTCAAGAATTGGACCAGCATTATACTCCCGGAAGATTATGCCGTCTGCATGACGTTGAAGAATCTCTTGTATAATTTCGGCGATAGTACTAGAGTACGCATAAGCACGAAAATCATCCCAGGCTACCCAGGTATCATCGAGTGGAAAGCGTCGCCTAACCGACTCTGACAATATGGCAAGGCCTTCTGGTGTAAAAGAAGCATAGTCTTGTATGTTTTGAAGCATCCACCAGGGAGAGTCTCTTGAGTTATATCTAGACAAAATCCGGAAACCGTTTTGCATAAGGCACAGGAATGATAGGCAACATCAACTCACCGTGGCTGACGAGCTGAATCCAGAAGATTTGGTATTAATCCATGCTTAAGGGTGGAGGCGAAAGTGAGAATATGCTTCTTGGCCCCCTCAAAATTCCCTGTCGTTAGAAACAACCCCCTCAAAGATATAAAAACGTCTCGTCCCCAACAACGAGCCCAGCCGGCAGCGAAGTAAGGCAGACCCGCAGCAAGCGAGGGTGTCGGATGATTGGGATGGAGAGATGCGGACTTGACCTGACCATACATTTGCACCGCACATAGAGCCAGATCTTGTGTAAAATCGTGCCCCGAAGATATAAACTCGGAACATTGTTCCACAACGGCTCTGCGGGCAGCCTTGTAACCCTCTGAAACTACTAGCGCGAAATACTTTGGACGCATGAAATTAGGGACGGAGATTTTGATACGATCAAATCTTTCTTTAAACCACATCGCAGGCACAACGAGACGAGGAAAGACGTTCGCTTGACTTGAGGACAGTATCAGACTTTGAGAAGACGTAAGCAAACTATGAGAAAACTTACCAGACTAGCCGTTGGTGCACATAGTCCAGTGCCCAGCTACCTTCTCTCAAATGACTGCAAAGAGGATGTCCGAGGTCATTATATCGCATGATATGTCTCAGAGAGTACATCCATCCTTCAAGTCCACAGTAAACATTTTTTCCTAGGCCCGGAACATCGTATACACCGTAGACGCCATCTGTTGCATCGCGTTCTTCTCCGTCGGCCCTATAAAGGATGACATTAAGGTCAATGAAATCGAGCTCGGAAAATGCTTCTTGTGCTCCCGATCTGCAAAAAGCATCCAAGGACGAATCGTAGTCTTGCAACTGAGTCCGGAAAAGTATTATACTTCCAGGAGGAAATATATCGGGAACTACGACCTCTGCATAGGTGCCCTCTTGGTCAAGGCCTTGGGACACAATGACCTCGGGCAGTTCTGTCAAATTTGCAGTCAGTCCTCGGAGGGAATCTCTCTCATCGCAATTTTCGGAAGACACTGAAAGACTAGCTCCCAGGATAAACTTGGCACCAGTTTTACGCAACTTAATTGGATTAACTGGATGACAGAAAATCAGGTTCGTCACCCTAGAAATACAGCCAAATTGCTCACTAAAACCACGATCCTTCTGTCCCTTGGAAAAAGCTGTGTGTGCAACCAATAAATATCCCTTTTGGGTAGAGGGTTGAACTCGATGAATCATGATATACTTCATGGACCTGATTAACGAATTGGACCACAATTGTCGAAGGAACGCAAACATACGTCATTCTCCTGATGGACATGTCCTTCTTCATAATGGCCCAATACCATTTCCAAGTGTAACTTATTTAGTACTCGTTTGACCTTCGCAATACCACTTTCGTCTCCAGTTCCTGTGATTTTATAGTGCCTATCTTCACGCACAAGGTCAAGTAACTTGGGATACAAGTCATCAAATCCTTTCACACTCCCTATAGCACTGTAACTGAAGGTTGTCAAAGCTCCTGTCGATAATGCATCCTCGGCTGATCTCTTGTCCATAGGGGACTCATTATCATGTGTAAGGTCATACAGCAAGGCATGAGGGAGAGAACCATTGAGGGGGCTGATTAGAGCCTGACGAACGGGTCCCTTGCCGGTGGGGCTCGGAACTTCTTCTGTACTAGTCATACAAACACCATCCATGGAGCCGATAGGTTTGCCAAGGCCATGTCGATATAACAAGCGCGAAAACTCCTTCGGATCCCAGCCGTTATAACTTTCACGAATCAAACTATTGATACCAAGCTCCCGGACAAATAGCAGGTCTGTACTTTCGTTACCAGTGAATAGTTCTGCGCAGACGTAGAGGTCTGGGCGAACCACCCTGGCTGCATCGAGCATCCATGTTCCAACCTCGAGCGGTGTTGAATGACAGTTGTCGATCCTGAACCCATCAAACGTCTTTGCAAGAGAGGATACATAATTGGTCATATATTCCCATAACCAAGGGTTAGCGTCAAGTGAAGGTCCGTAGCGGAGTTTTACGCAGTCGCCCCAAGCGATCACCTCTCGACGAAGATACGCCTTGGAAGGTAGAAGCGCAAAGTTCTGTAGAGGGTCCGCATTCCAGATCCATCCATTATTTGCCAAAGAATATCGAAGAGGATCTGCGTCTGGGGTGGGTAGGAGGCGGGTGAAATATGACTCAACGAGGGGATTTCTATCACCGACTCAACTTCGGAATATGTCTCAACTGGGGGTAGACTCACTTTCTAGTTATCTCACCCAGCTTTGGCCCTTGGGCGTCCAACCGTGTATACCTGATGCGATTACAGATGTTCTCGAGTGCAACTCTTGCGTCATCTTCCCATTCTTGGTAGAGAGGGACATTAATAACATCAACGATGCGAACCCATGCATCGGCAAGGGCTGTATAATCTTGGATGTCGACAAAAGCTGCCTTCACAATGCCTGCAGCCACATCACCGCGAATATGAACCCCAAACCTCGAAGCGAGGGCATTGATTCCAATGATCTTGTTTTCTGATCGCACGATCTGAGCTAGCTCAACGACAGATTTTCCCTCGACCGGCGGACCAGTCCAAACTGCGATCTCGTCTGAGCAGAGAGCGGAAAAAGCGGATTCTCTTTCACGGGAGGGCTGAAGAACGTAAAACTGCCACAAGTCAAGCTTTTTCAGCGTCTGTTCAAGAGCAGCCGTAAGAATGTAGAGGTCTTCGTCAGACTTGACTATATTGGGCAATCCTCGAGACGTTAAATCTGTTGAAAACTCTATCATGGTAGAATCTAGTTCCAGAGCAGGAGTGAGATGGGGAGAGTTTTCTGGACTATAGCCTGCAGGATAAGTCAGGTCCGAAGTGCACAGAATGTGAGATAGTTCAGCAAACCCGCTTCAGGATGATCAACCAACCAAGGACTATCATTCGCGGTGTGATTGAGAACAACATCTGTAAGGCTGAGCAAGCCGTACTCTTCTCGGGCAACCCTCAAAGTGTCTTCGATCCTTTCTCTTCCAGCATCGTCACCCAGCAGAGTGTCAAACAGGGTGGGATCATATCTCATTTGATTCCTAATGGAATAAGGACTATTACTCTCCCCTCTTTCTTGAAGGGGTGTATAGTGTAGCATTGTATAACCGCGTTCTTTTGCTTCCGAAAAGTGCTTCCGCCAGGATTTGAGGGGTCCCATCCATTTCGAAACTGTGGTCAGAATGGCAAGGCCGTCAAGAGGGAGATTGACATATTCTTCCTGCAATGTCTCCTGATCAGGCGGTAGGAGTTGAAGTGAATCATCGAGGATCTGGGGGTGTGTTTTGATTTTGAGAATGGGGTCAACATTAAAATAACCATGTCGACCCTCCACACGCTCGCCATCATCTCCATCGTATTCAACCCAGTATACAAAAGCACCAGCATGTGAGATAGGAAGATCTATATGGATGGATTTTGAGTAATCCGTTGGCAACCTAGACATTACTGAGTATTCAGAATCAACACGATCGACCCGAATGGGTAGGCTAGGCTACCTTCGTTCCGCATAGCGTGCTCTGCCAAAGGCACCTCCATCAAGAGGAAAATTTGTCCTAAAAATCCCATTGTTTGCAGAAGGGGTTCCAGCGGCAAAAGAGACCCTCAAGATGTAGGGTGTATAAGCGGGCGGTAAGCGTATGTACTTGATTGGCACATTACTCATCAGCTAAGAGTCAAGCAGGCACACTGACCTGACAATCGTTGTTTGGTCCACCATCGGGGTCCAGGCGAAGTTCGTAAACTCTTATTGGGCTTTCTCCCTGGGGAGGTACGGAAGCAAAGAAATTAAGCCCTTCATCTGCAGGAGTCTTTGGGGTATTTGGTCTCAGGAGAGATACTTGAGATTCTGGGATTGCTATGGCGAATTGGCTGTGGTCAGTCGAGTCAGATGCTCTGGTCATGAAGATTGAGCAGAGAGAGAGATGTGGAGAGACGCGTAGATATTTTGATAATTCACGCGGGTTCGATGTGACGTCACTCAGCAATTAATTTCCCGAAATTAATATACAAAGGGGGATTGTTTTTCTCCAGTTCACGGTTTCGAGCTATCTCCCCCTACTCTCTCCGATGTTGAGTGAGGTTCAGAGTCCATTGGCTCGACAATCTCCCCACCACTGCTCCAAACCACTCTTCCCCGTCCATCAGTCAGAAAAGGAGGGTTAGCGACTCGTCCGCGATCCGTCTCATCATCAGATGATGTAGGGATCTCATAATCCATCGTAGGTATTTGCGGTTCATCTGTCTCGGTGACAACCCCAGAACAAGCCTCTATTAACTCCTCCGGACCTCGATCTGCAATTTCTTGCATCATTATCGCTTCCTCATCTTCACCGTGTTGTGCTTGCACATCTTCAATCAGTTCCCCGGGTCTGCTGCTTGTATCGCCTCTGATGTATCTTCCAAGACGGCTGATTTCATCATCAGACTCGCCCTCTGACTCTGATAGATGTACTTCGCTAGAGGAGCTTGAGATACTCTGAGGTCGTGGAATGTCATGATAATCAAGATCGGCGGAGGGTTCCTCGCTTGAAAGATCCACAGGATCCTCTGCCTGAAAGGACTGGTCAGTATAACAAATGAATAGAAAGATAGCTATTTATACCACTGGTTCAGTGCCAGGATCGACATCAACACTTCGCTGCACAAGTATTCGCACCATATCTAGTGTGCGTGCCACAGAGTCACTCGAAGCAGAAACGGCAAATCCCAGATTGTTCATAGATTGCCGAAGAACATGTAGTTGCTCGCGGAAACTAGAATTGCCTCGTGAACGCCCTCTCCACCGACTGTTACCCATTGAATTTTCTGAGTGGTCCGTAGTGTTCGTGTCCGTAGTCAGTTGTACTGCGTCAGAGATACTCTGTCCCCTGGCTGAAACAGGTGTAAATTGGATAAACTCATTGAATTGCAAGTCCATATGCTGCATGGCTGCAAAATATTGCTAGGGACTGGTCAATAGGGGGACAGGGAAGTCGAGGACGACTAACGCGCATGCAAACACTTGTACCGTTCTTAAAGACGTGTGGTGTTCCGTCATCATGGCGATGCTGATAAAAACAATCTTTACCGAAAGGACAAAGAGGCCGTGATTTGTCCTTTTGCAGGGACATCTGGAAATAACTGACGTGTGAAGTGAACGAGGACGAACAGTTGTAACAACTACCAGCTTACCCACATGAAACTCTTGACATGCTTTCCTTATAAGCCTTTGTGACACGGTGCCTTTCAGGATGACCTTGTTTCCAGAAGCAAGAGGAAGGTATTATGAACCTGCTTGGCTCCCTACACATGGGACATTTCTTGATGTTTCCATGTTCGTTCCGCCCTTTCTGGTCACGCCACTGACGGATGCACTGAACAGAGGGTAAGAATCGTGCAAGGAATTGAAATGTTACCTTACAGTAATGCAGAAGATATGGCTACAGCCGGCTATGATGTAATCGTCAGGATGAGGAGACAGAGTTGAGAGAAACATACAAAGGAGCCCATATATGGCTGGCTTCTCAAAACATATGGAACATGGATCATTTTTCAAATCTTCTTCCTCAAGGGTGGTTGAGGGGATGACTTGAGACTGGTTCACTACATGCTTGAACCAGCATAGATCACCTCGACGACAGAAGCCTGGAAATAGATGAGAAGGGATCCGCAAGATGTTGGCAGAAAAAGACGGACCCTGGGCATAGAACTTACAACGCTTTGATTCATCGTGGGGCGTGAGGAGAGTATTTTGTGGATCGAGTTGCTCTGGGGTACCGTGGAGGAACTTGCAAGAGGATCCAGCAAAGCAGCCGCGGGGAGTTGTGTAGTACTTGCAGATACCGCGTGGCTTGGTAGTTCTTGGGCGGGTTGTGGTGGTGGTGGAGGAGGAAGACATATTATGACATAACATTCTGAAGTCGAGATTAGGAGACTTGACTGATATTGACCACGTGACGAAAGGACTTTGTCAGCATGGTTGGGTAATCAAATTTGTGAATTTGTTGGGCAAATTCCAGGATTGTCCAGAATGTCCTTGTCGTCGACCTCGACCATCAAGCAGCAAATCATCCATGCGCTGGGACCTCAAAAGTCGCCGGTTTATTTTTCTTCTCTTCAGTCTTTTGTCAAGGGCCAGGTCTCCCGTGCTGAATTCGAGAATGTCGTCTGTGCTCTTCTCGACATTCCTTCGCTTGTGCAGCTTCACAACGCCCTCATTATCTCTCTATTTGATGCCACTGCTGTTCTGAAACGACCTCAAACCCCTCCCTCTCTTCCTGTTCCAAAGGTTCCCCTCAGGAAGCGCCGCCGTGTTCTCCTGCCCTATCAAGGACCTACTGACGAGACCCGGACCTTCAACTCGGTGCGCATTAAGCGGTGGGCACTTTCCATTGGGCATAAGGAAAGGGACCGAGTTCGAAATATGAATTCTGCCGTGTCTCAACAGGATGCGGCGCGTCCGAGAAAGGAACAGGACGAAATTGCTCGAGAACGAGGTGTCGTCTGTCTCTCTGAACGAGGTGGTGTGTCCCCTGTGTTCAATCAGTCAACGCCTGCCAAATCCACCACAGACCCCCCAGGAAGCAAGCTTGCTGTCAATCTTCATTCTGCCACCCGCGCCCCCACAATTCAACATATCGCCGACCGCATGAACTTGATCTGTGCTCAAAACAATTTGGGAGCTCCAGGACAAAAGGTACCCGAGCTGATGAACCTGGCATATCAGGTAGATACAGTTGTTTTCTGCTCTGGCATGTCCATTGTTGATGGTTCAGCAGGCAAAACTCAAGCAATTGATCACACGTGTCCTCACTCTCACTTCTAGCTCTCAAGTCATCTCATCGATCACTCCTTCCTCGACTTCCGCAGCTTCACACGCTTCGCATGCACGTCACCACCATCCTCAGCATGCTCCCGTCCTCACCCCTGCGTCTTTTCAAACCCTGTTTGCGATATCACCTTCCGATCTTCCTAACAAGAGTGCAGCTGCCATGCGCTTGGCATCGATGGCTCAACCTCTTGATGTCAGTCTCTGTCCCAATCAAAACATCAAACTGAGACTGACCTAGATTCTAGGATGACGATGATCCTGTGTACAAGGATTATGAAACACATAATCAACCTTGGCAGATCATGACTTTGCTCAGCGAGCGAAGCACAATACGGGAAAGCCTTCGTGGAATATAGTAGTTGTATTTTGAGCCCCTTCCAATTCTTCGACAAACACCGTCATGAGCTGACCTCTGAGGAAGAGCAGGGCTGAGTTTTCCGGTTGCATCCGAAAGATTCCAATTTGTATTCTATTTTCCTTATACTGTTGGCGTTTGCTGGAGCTAGCAGGCGCACTGATAAAAACAAGAATTGCGCTCAGAGTGGGTTGATCAAATTA
>Ga0153987_1000207_pt1 | contig 21149 bp, 22 predicted proteins | sample TSNC071MetaG_FD_102279 | JGI IMG/M metagenome (GOLD analysis project Ga0153987, IMG submission 102279) | Attine ant fungus gardens microbial communities from North Carolina, USA - TSNC071 MetaG | ecosystem: Host-associated > Fungi > Mycelium > Unclassified | place: USA: North Carolina, William B...
ATCTTGTCTGGTCCATATAACTCAAGGCGGTGTAAACGTTCTGCACCAGTATGTCATTTGCGTATCTCTCACACTCATCTCACCGAACACACCTTTGAGTTGTGCAGTATTGGCAAAATCAAGATTCTCCTGGATGCGGACAACCAGAACACCGGGAACATTCTCCTCGACGTCAGCATCTTCATTCACAGGTCTCCACCGGTCAGTCCCAGGGATGCGACCCTTCAAAATTAGTCCAAGTAGAAGCTCAAAAGTTGCGATCGCTTACAAGAATCTTCATCCTTGTCTTAGAGGAGCGACGAACCACGAGGAGCAATGAAATAATCAAGCTGACTATTATGCCAACCTCGACATTATAGAAAATGGAAAGGAAAAACGTCAATGTCATCAAACCAAAATCAATCCATGCTTTCATCCTGATATGAAAATCAGTTTCATAAATTGCAATCTAAGAGGATTCTTCGACAACAGACCTCCAATAATAGACAATGTCAGAGGGTGTCTCCGCAAGTAGAGAGAGAATGACCATCGTTATACTACCAAAATCTATTAAAATTTCTCCACGTCATAGTATCAGTACTTACATGGCAGCGAGAACACACTTGGGCAAATCTCGCATGTACGGTAGAAGCACAAAAGTAGCAAGCAATACAACTCCCGAACACACAAAAGACGCCATTTGTGTGCGACCTCCGACGTCTCCATTTATGCGCGAACGTGTAATCGAACCAAATGCAGGGAGGGTTCCAGGAATGAATGATCCGGCAACGTTGGATGCTCCGAGGGCGACAAGTTCTCGATTAGGACTAATGGAGTAGCCATACAGAGCCGCATTCTGTTTAGCTGCAACAATACTATCAAGGAAGCCTACGATGGAGATAATGCTAGTTCAAACGTCAGATTGCTTCTGGTGAGTCCGATAATAAGTGTACTTGCACTGCGGTGGATGTTGTTCGATGAGCATATTTAAGAACATTCTTGTTAAAGGGGAAGACGAAGAACGAGTCGCCGGTTGCAATTGCAACATCTCCTAGTACTTCCACTCCTTTCTCATGCCACTTGTAATGCGCGGATATAACTGAAGTTACATCAGGATTTAATATAGGGCGGTAGCCAAGCTGCCGAAACTCACTAGTAGAAACAATGACAACTATGAGGACTTCTGGAAGTCGATAGATGAACGTATATCTTTTAAACGAATTCTTGATCGAGCGCAACACGATCAGTGCAAATAATGTACCGAAACTGACCGCGGCAGTCAGTCTGTTGGCGTGAGCCCATGTGTATCGAACCAAAAATATAATCTTCTCGACAGTTGTGTGTGGATCAACCGTATGCATAAGTTTCGTAAGACCAAACATCGGAATAAGCTGTTCACTATAACAGAAATTTCAGCATGTTCTTGAAACAAGAAAAAAAAATATACATCATAATGACGACAGCGATTGCAGTAATGAACCCACGCAGTAATGCTCGACTGAGCACTACATCAATGAATCCTAGGCGGAGAAATCCAAGAAGAAACTGGAGCAGACCAGCCTATGACACGCGTTCAGGCATTCTGAGACCAATGGCAAATTGGACTCTATAAATCTACGCACCTGAAGTGTTATTGCAGTCGCAACCACCAAACTCAATGAAGCCATTTTACTCGCATCATCGGGCCTGTGAAGTACTTCCGATATGGCTTGACCTAGAAGCAGACTTGTCGAGGCCTCAGGGGCAACATTCAATTGCTTAGAAGTTCCGAGGAAAGCATAGATAATGCCAGGGACAGAGGCTGATATCTGATCTGAGATCAGCTTATAGATACTGAGCAGATGCTCCGGCCGACGAGACGTACCAAACCAGTGACAGGGCTCATTTTTGCGAGAGAAGTCGCATAACTGACGGATTGTGGAATAAGCATGGATGCTACGGTGAGGCCAGCAAGGATGTCGCCACTAAGCCTGGTATTGAGGGATCAACATAAGAATGAATATCGACTTGAATGAAAACTTACAAGGAGAAGGAATAGTTTGGTATCCATGCAAGTGAAGGTATGTAGTACCTGGCGCGTTTTGCGAGCACTGATGAATCTGTTCCAGGATCCGGTCCTGCGAAGGCATTGGTGAGTAACGTTTAGATTGCTGAGAAAAGGAGCAGAAGATTGGAGAGACATAAGAAGGAAATAATACAGAGAAAATCCCCTAAGCATGAAGAGAAGCACATACGTGTAGGAGTGGTGGTGCCACTGTAGTGTACTCTGTTATTAGAATCCAACAACGCTGTTCGCTCCTCAAGCTGGGATTCAGTCACATCGATGCCCATGAGGGAAGTCGTGTAGTTCTCCTCTGTGCTGTCAAAAAGGTGAGTGGAATTGTTGTGGAGTGAAGGAGACATCCTGGACTCCCGGTTTAAGTACCTGCGACTTTGATCCAGTGCCTTGACCGTGGCTCTTCGGCGATCACCGAGAAAAAATCATCACAAATCCCGGAAGAGGTAGTGCACGTGTGATATTCCAGTCTGAGGAAATCTGGGCTGAATCCAATTCCCGTAACGAATTCCTAGACGTGTTGGCACCGTATTGTGCTGCGCACATTGGTGGCTCATAAACGTATCCAGCTTCATTGGAGACAGCATTTGTATATAGTATGAGACCTTGATCTGTAATGGAGAGGACATCTATATATGATATAGCACTCTGATCTATCTAATCCAGAAAAGAGTCTGGCGCCCTTATTACAACATCTGGGTCTGGAATTCAGGCGAGTGATGGGGAATGCATGAGTCCGGTCATGTGGACTACATGTTGACCACATGACTTTTCCACTGACCCCCGCATTACAAATTGCTCATTCAAAAAAATTCATGTTCGGTATCTCAGGTCACAGATTTCTCACACTGCTTATGTCATGGGACTTATCTCTACAAGATGAAGTAAGAAGTAACCTACATCAAACATTTAAAAACTAATTTTAGTGTAACGCTCACTATTTGCATCGCAGCTCAGTTTGAACGGACGGTGCCTAGTACTGGAGACGACTGAGAAGCGAGTGAAGGGCTGCAGTCCTGAAGTAGCTTGTTTCGATGGAGATCACACACTGATGCTCAATTTTTCAGTACTAGAGACCCGGTTTTTAACATATGATTGGAGGATAATCGTTGTCCCACCTAGGCTGTCAAGGGGTCTCCTATCCAAATTGTTTTGCTCTGTTTTGCTCTGATGGTGGCTTAATGACTTCACAGGTATGGACAAAATCTTCTCCGAGAGGGCCAGCTTCCACATAATGAATTATGACAGGATTAGAACATCCCCGATCCGGAATGTGTATCTGCCTCATACCCATGCAGGTATGGGGTCAGTCAGTTGATTCAGGGTTCCAGGAAGCCCCAATCATCCCTTCAGAAGTATCACGTCTAAGAGCGTAATTCTCATACTAAGTGAGTTGACATGGATCAACAATATATAACATCTCGGAAAAACTTCGGAAAAACACAAGGTGTTGATAACGAGCGTATTTTTGGGAGCGCTCGTGCTCGATGGACTTCACGCTGTTATAATATTCTATCTAGAACTGATTCCAGGAATAAAGAAGCACTACAAAGATGATTTGAATTTTGTCAAACCACGCCCAAGGGAGGTTCTGCCCTATCGAGGTTCACGGGGAAATATCGGATAAACTATATAGTCTCTTATCAGCCTCGACCCGGTGTAGCTACATTGCGACTCTATCGGACAAGCTTGGGAAGAGGACATTTTGAAAGTATTTAGACCAGAAAGCCTGAAATCCTCTAGTCTTATCTCATCATGTATTCGTTCGCACAACACATCAGGCGGGCCCCTGGATTTCTCAGACGACTTGCAACCGTCGCACCAAGCAAACGTCAGGCCAGGGAAGGAGGAACAATTTCAGATATCTTCACTACCCTGAAGCCTGGAGAGGAGCATGCCGCTTTACCTGATCGGTTTTCGGCACTTAAGAAAGATATATTCAAAGATGAATTAGTTGAGAGTTGGAGGCAAGTTCTAGCTGAGCTCGAAGGGACAGTCGCAGAGATCACAGAAAAGAAAAACAATGTATGTCTGCAACATCTATCTTTATTGCTTCATCGGAATTAACGTTAAGCACTTCAGCTGGTCGCTCGTATTAGCTACGACGATGTGAAATCTGGATCAGTGAGCCAAGCACAAATTGACGAAATAAAGCGAGTAGGCACTGTAATTGTTACTGGAGCTGTATCTGAAGAGGTGTGTTTTAAATCTATCTTTGATCAGCTTCCATTTCTCACAACAAAAACTAGGAGGCTCTAGGCTGGAAACAGCAGATAAGGGACTACGCTGCTGCTAACTTGGGTCGAATCAAAGGTACTTAGGAGTGGATATCTTCAAATGCCGAACCCTCAATTCATCGTAGGTTTCCCTGAGGACAATATCCAAGTCTTCGAAATATACAACTCTATCGGTCAAACTCTGGCCAGGACGCATCCTAGATTGCTCGATACTCAAAAGTTTTTGCTTTCCCTTTGGCACACATCGTCCCCTGATCGAATCCGGCTTGATACACCTATCTCATACTATGATCGCTTAAGAATTCGTCAACCAGGAGATGCCAAGTTCACTCTCGGACCCCATGTTGATGGTGGTTCTGTTGAACGATGGGAAGATCCTGGTTTCAGAAAAGTTTTTGGCAATATCCTCAAAGGTGGACCTCATTGGAGGAATCACGACCCCTTTGATGCCACGCCAAGAATTGACGTCAAGAGTGATCTCTATAATGTTTCGTATGTAGTGTTCTTTCTCAAAATGCACCCATCTCATCTCTCATCTAGTAACGCATGTTCGATTTTCCGTCCATGGCAAGGTTGGACGGCACTATCATCCACTGGACCTAACGAAGGCACTCTTCAAGTCCTTCCTAACCTTTCAGTTGCTTCGTCCTACATCATCCTTCGACCCTTCTTCCGTCCCAAGAACTCGCACTCAGACTCGTTGAAGTTCGGGGACTGGGAACTTGATATCGATAGTTCTCGTTTCCCTGGAAGTAGTATTGGCAAGACACAAGAACTCAATGTTAAGTCTCATCCTCACTTATATCTGGACAAGACCATGGTTTCTATTCCAAAGGTTCAACCCGGTGACCAAGTCTACTGTGAGTTATCCATTTTTTCATCCCTCTTCAAGTCATGTAAAGACTGACTGATGTTCCTTCAGGGCATTGTGATGTCGTCCACGCTGTGGAAAGTATACACAGTGGCACCGGTGATTCATCAGTATTTTATATTCCTGCCGTGCCTTTGACTCTCAGCAAGTGAGTCATACATTGTCCAAAGGATACAATTCTTCTGATCTACGTAACCAAGTGCCCACTATCTTCGCGATCAGCGCAATAATTTTGTTGCTGGTCTTCCAGCTCCGTATGTCCCCTCTTGATCCTCATTAACACTATCTTACTTCTGTTGTAGTGATTTCCCCGGAGGTGAAGGTGAGTCTAAGTGTGTCGGACGCGGATCTGCCAAGGATGTCAAGTCCGTCGAGGGGAGGCGTGCACTTGGCTTTGAGAAGTTTGAGACATCGCCTTTGGCAGCTCAAGGGTACAAAGATTTCCTAGATGGCATCAATCGTATCCTCGAGGTATGAACCTTCATATGAATGTTTTGCGCCCCATACATAATACAAATGTCCGTGGATCTACTACCATCTGACTGACTCTTAAGGTCCTAAGAGGCTGTTTCCATGCGTAGCGTACAAAGTATCGACCTTCAAACAAGCGAAATCAATTTCATTCATTATTTCGAAAATCGGCCTGCCAACCAAAGTTGGAGATTTGATGACTGTAAGCTTCGATTATGAGGTTCCGAAACACCATGCAGTTCATAAGCACGCAAGTAGGCTCACGAAATAAGGTTCGAAACGTCTGACCCAATACACACCATCATCTAATGACACATTCAAACATCAAACAACTCTGCCACCAAGCTGCCCATTCCCTATATATCATGTCTGTTTGGTGCAAAATAGGTACATTGTAAACTGCTACCGACCTCACAGTGTTGTGCTTCCCACATTTATCATTAGTCCATTGTCCCAGGTGATAACTTGTCTACTATCAGCACTTTCGTTTTACCCAAGTATTAGTCTCTGGGGTCATCTATCAAGGTAGATGACTGAGGGAGTGAATATACGCTAGTGAGCTTATATGAGGATGCCATTGCCTACATTGTTAATGGAAAAGGAAATGTACATAAGTCTGATACAGCCTAAAAATTAATGTGAGACATAGGAATGATGGCCAAGGTCCAGGGGTATGATACTGGCACCTTGAGTGTCACAATCCTATTTGACACTTTTCTCACTGAAAGCCAACTTTTTTCGCATATGAGGAACTGTTTGACCAGGCACGTGACAAATCTGCTTTGAATTGATCCTGAAACCGCTGAGTCACGTAGCATTGAGGACTTGCTCTTGGCTACCAAGATTAAGTGACGAACGCAGCGTTTCCGTGGCTCGGATTTATCTGCTATGAATGCCGTCAATGCACAGAACTTCGAGGAAGCGGCAAATATTGCAGCTGAATTTATCTACAGTGCGTTATCAGTTCTTCAGCCTTATATCCTTTGGCTGACAAATCATGTAGGTCTGGACAACCTGCCCAACGAAGTTAACCACCTTTTGCAGGAGATCAAAATAAAAGAAGGTAGAGCTCAGGGTAAGTCCACGCTCTCTGGACTTGGCGAGACTCAGGCTTAGTGTTTTCAAGAATTGCAACAGGAAATCGATAAAGACTCTGCTCGTTACATCCGACATTCCATGAAATCTTCATCGTCACCTGCAGACCTCTGTCAAAGAGCATCATCACCCAAGACTGTAGGACTACCTACAAAAATACAAGAGATGTATGCTGAATTACATGAAATCTCGGACGAGAAATGCATCCTTGCTCAATGTCTCATTGACCTCATTGAGCGAACCCGGTCTCGGTTGGATGTCGATCTCATCAAGGTCAAGTATCTCCAGGGTGAGGTTCTGGATTCAACATTTTCCTTAGGAAAGGCTGGTCCTGGAACAATTGCCGGCGTGGACTTCGGACCAAGTGGTCGCAATCCTGCCCAACAGATTAGCGAAAGCTTACGAAATGCCCTTTCGAATTCTTCCGAGTCACGGCAGGGCTCAGCCACTCCGGTTGTCAGTGCAGTTACCACAACGAGTGGTGGGAATGCAACGAAAAGTGATTGAAAATGTTTAGTTCGATCTCATCACTTACATTCATCCTAGAGCGTCGTATCAATACATCTATCAAGATTACGCCAGTACCTTCACCGACCAAGCATCGTTCTGCATCACCTTCTGCCACGGCGGCATCTCAAATCACTCATCAACGATCCAGGCTTTCCAGGCAAATACACCCTGTTGAAGAGTCTGAACCTGAAGCTGGAGTGGATGATGACATGGACGTTGACGATGATGCAGAAGATGAGAGACTGTACTGCTTTTGCCAGAAACAGAGCTATGGAGACGTAATTACCTTCTTTTCGTCAGATTAGCTATGTCTTGACGGAATAGCAGATGGTCGCGTGTGACAACGAGAATGGTTGTCCGTATGAATGGGTGTGTAACTCAATGCGTTCTTTGATTTGCTACTCACCACCGCATCAGTTCCATTTGAGCTGCGTTGGTTTGAAACAACCAGTCCCAGAAAAATGGTACTGCGATGAATGCCTTAAGAATGGTGCAGGGGTGCAAACTATCAAGAAAGGGCGGAAGAAGTGAGGCGTGTATACTTGTGAGCCATCCTCCTGTTCAGATCAGGACGGACTCATGACTTTCCAAGGTTTTTGAGTGATCCATGTGGTCGATATATTATATCCGACAACGATTCCAGCACGGGAGTTATTCACAATAGAACGATCGAGTCAGAATCCTTCACTATGGTTCATCGCCTCGTGTCCAAGCTATCGCCTCCGGATGCGATCGATGCTCGTCATGTCGGTCATATTCCATACTAAATGTCCCTCTTTGCTCAAGTCCATCAATGGCCTTCACACTTATCCTAAGTCCACTGTAGAAATTTTATCCTGATCATTTTGCTCTCTTGTTTGCTCTCTTGTACTGTAAACCCGATACGCTTCTATCACACGCTGCTTTTTGTCAAAATCTCAAATTCGAATCATAGGTCTGATCATTTTCGGGGTGTTTCTGATTCGTACAGCAGCGCATCTGTTTCACAGGACTGAATCACCTCCCAATACATTTGCCTGCAGGCTCTAACATGTCATACTATATCGAGATGAAGTCAAGGGATCATGGCAGTCATCATGTGTCACCTATCATGCTCATGAGATGGGAAGATGAGCGGTTATTGGGTAATAAACACATAAGTAGAACCAGAGTGCCGCAAAGCCGGGCCGCGAGGCAGTTGTCAGAGCCATGGTATTTCTTGTGATCATCGTCGACCACCACGCGCGGGCAGTTAATTAATGCGAGAGGGACATTAGAAAGATACGGTGTAATTTTTTGCGTAAAATACGAAGATGAAAAGCGAATTCAAGATAGCCCCGTGATCTCAAGTAGACATCACTAAACTTTGTTGGGTTCTCAAGCTTAGGCAGGCACTCAACACATGTTCGCTTTCTTGTAGCCCTTTTCCACTGACTACACTGTCTCCTGTAGCGACCGGCCTTCCTGTAAGCTTGTCTCCACGTTTTACCCTGCACAGATCACCCGCAGCTAACTGACACAGTTTCGTGGTCCTTTGCTGGTCGATCTATCGGTATCAATGGTCTTCCAAGGGAATCCCACTCGAGACAAGCCAGATTCTATGGGGGAGGAAGAATGGCAGATTGTCTCGACAAAGTGGTGGCGCACACCGTTCAGCTCTGTTTCATGGTCTTATAATTCAGAAAAGGCACCTCGGAATGTTATTTTCTCGAAGCCACCCCATTACCACCTGTCTTTGCACAGCGAGCAAGCACTGCGGTCCTTTGATGATCAAGGATGCGAGCCTGAATCCTCCCACTCCTTGCACGAGGGGTCCTCAGCGTTAAAGGTCGCTGATGATATTGTTTTAAATGAGGAGCTGATTGGAGTGAAAAACGCGTGTGAAGTACTGAAGGCCTATGAGGAGGCGGTTGGCTTCAATTATTCACCCTGGCCGAGCCTCCGCTTGAAAGATCTGGAAAAAGAAACAAGACGGATTGGTGATGTATCGGAAATGCAGGTCCAACTAGGAAAAGAGCGATGGATTGAACTCGTGAACGATCTTGTCGGGGGAAAGTCGCTCGAACAGATCTTGAAAGAAGCGAGAGATAGCACTAAGAACGTTGTGCAGGGGGCGTTTGCGACACCCAACAAGATTAATTATTTCTCTCAACCATCCACACTCAAGCCTTTCCAGCTTAACCCTTCTGCATCATCTTTCGTGCCTCACGGCTCGCCCACTTCCACGTTGTCCTCTTCGTCGTGCAGCTCGTCATCACCTGATTCCCCCGATCCTCTTGGTCCATTTTCTTTCCCGTCCCTTGCTGCACCTCCCGCATCACCGTTGAACAGGCGAGATCATCCAGAATACGTCAAGGGCTTTCATACGCATTGTCATACCGCTAGTAGTGATGGTAGCTTTGCGACAGGTCTCGATCGTTTGTCTAGTGAATTTCTGCCATCCTTTTTATTCGATTCCGCTGATCAGCGTCGGCGCTCACGAACACGCGCAATTATCGATCGACTGCGGTCTCGACTTCAGCATGATGAAGACCGGACCTCGCCTGTCAGTCAAATTTCCAGTCCCTCCGTTTCTGACTTTGGGATCTGCGGTTCGGGTTATTTCAAGCCCAGGTTAACGATTTCGGATGGGTCGAGTACATGTTCAATCACACCGCCACTCACCGAAGAGGATTTCCATCACCATGATGGAGTCAGCATTGGTGGTACCGACAATGTTGAAGGCTGGCCTGCTCCAGCTGTAGTTGATCAAGAGACGAAGAGGACGAGGTCAAAAGAGTTGCTTATGACACTTAGGAGGCGAACTGACTCGTTGACGTCCAACACTAATGCAGTGGTCAACTCGGTCGCGGGTGCCATGTCTGCCTCTACTTCACCAGCCCTTATTGCGTCTGAGAGATTGGTCGAGTCGCCTGAGCCCGTGGAGGCAGTAGACTCTCTCGTAGAGGAATTATCGGAGAGGTCAAACCAAATCGCCAATTTCCGAGATTCCTCCCGAGCGCTTGGCAATCGCAGGGTTGATGCGCAGTTTACTTCTCCAGAAGTGAATCATATAAATACATTAGCTCGAGATGAGGCCATGATTCGCAATCTGTTGCCAGTCTGCTCTCGGACACATCCTAGAGCTGACAACTCTACACGATACTCTCAACGTATCATGAATACAGGTTCAGGGATATCATATCCTCTGTTTGGCCATCCGTTGCCTGTTCCCAGTATGGGAGTACCTGTACAAATGTCAACGATGGGTGCTCCACGCACGCGATTTCCTGTGCAAGTGCCTATCCAGGTCCCTGCGCGAAGAATGCAGTATTCTACTCTGATGCATTTGAGGATTATGCAGCAGATGCAGATGATGAGAAACAATATGAATGTGGTCCCTGTCAGTGGAACAGGCACATATACCGGGTGATAATGAGAGTTCCTATGTTCGGAGATTTTTGAACCGGTATGCAGATGAATGGGTTGGATACCATTTCAGGCACCATCTTGGGTGTGTTTTCCTTCCATCGTCTCTTATCGTCACACGAATTATTGTCCTTCATTACAAAAACAGACTCTAAGTAGTTTCATTTTTCTTGTTCCATTCAAAAGGTCACATTTTATCTACTCGAAGCAATAGTCATCTATATGTTCATGCTTTTTTTCCTCTCAATGTTTTGCTTTTGCTATTGATCTACATGTTCCTCCTACCTTTCTATGACCAGATTGTTTATCTGTACAGCCACTTGTCTCGTAGTACATATGTGTTTATTATATCGCCATTCGTCATTGAGTTGATATTGCTCACCCTTGACTTTGGACGTCTCAAGTGTTTCTTTCCCAATGATACTATTCGAAAGAGGAAAGCCTGAGGTTCTGGTGAACCAGACTTCTAACCGACTCAAGCTCTCCTTCAGGTGCATTGGGTGCGAAAAGGCTATTCAAATTGTGATTTTTCATCAAAATGCGGAAACTGAAGTCTAAGTAACAACATTCAGAGCCGTGATCACCGACACAAAAGATTGATTTTTGTAAACTTTCAACATGTAAACACCCGCTGTGGAGTGCAACATATCATCATCAGTGAAACGGTCAGATATAGGAAATAGAAATCTCCATAATCTTACAAATTAACTATTCAACGACGATCACCCAATCTTTTACAATCCACACTCGAGGATCTTTGACTATCAAGATGTTTGCATCACCCTCTGCCTTATGACCCGCGCCAACACCATCTAACCACTCCCAAGTCAATTCTCTACCTTCATCTTCGACCTTGACACTCTTTGGCTTCCTCTCCAATCCAACAACAACTAGCCTCTCGACACGTACATCCTTGATTGTCTCCGCAAACAAATTGTTCGAGGTATACGCACCCCGCAAAACAACACCATCAACAGCATGATCAGGATTTTCCAAAGCCAAATCACGGCTCGAAATCTTCAGCAATGGTTTCCTTATCTTCTTGCTTGCAGTCTTGTCGGCAACGAATTGACGCCAGACGAGTTGACCCTTCTCATGGTCATAAGAATCACCATCATCAAGATACAGTTCGCCACTGGCAACTCCTGACTTGCTCAAAGCAATTCGGAAAGTGAAAGGATCATACTTCATCGCCGTTGACGCACGACGAGGACGTTCACGAGTTGTTATGATGGACCCACCACGAATCAAGAGGGGAATTTGGTCGAGAGCAGCAGGGACAGTTACAGTCCTGCCTTTGGTATTGGAGCGGTGAACAGTAAAATCGAAGTAATCATAGTAGGGTTGATCTTCGGCAGGAAGATACACTGTGGTTTCAGTGACGTCCTTCTCAGTGACGGGCTTCACCAAAAGACCAGAAGAGCCAATAAAGTACTGGTCATCAAGGTCAAAGCCATTTTTATCTTGGGGGAATGCAACGTAGTGAGGTCTAGAATAGAGTAAAGTAATCATTTACAGTCACAATCAAAATGGGTTCACCTCAAGACAGGGAGACCAGTGACGGTGGTCTCGCGGAACTGAGTATACCAGACCGTTAGGAGGCTGTATCTCAGACGAAGGATATCCCGGATATATGACTTGTATGGGTCATCGAGTAGGAAAGGCTCACGGCGTTTGGTATCGATATGACCATGCGCACGGAAGAAGGGTCCAAATGCCCCGACTTGGTACCACCGTACAAGCATTTCTGGTTCAGGGTTACCGAAAAAACCACCAACGTCAGCTGGAGATAGCGTCAAATTTGCTCCGAAGAAATGGTATTGTACCTACATCCAGCGAAGCTCATGCCCGCAATACCATTGGAAAGAGCCATCTTGATACCGACGGCCATGTGGTCCCATGTCCCGAGATTGTCCCCAGTCCACATGGCACCAAAACGTTGAGAACCAGCATAGAAGGAGCGAGTGAGGACAAAGGGACGCTTGAATGGGTGAGAGCGTTCACGAACGGCTTGCCAAGTGTGGTTGGACTGGGCATGCACAATCAATATCCAACGGGAAAATTATGCCAGTAGCACTTACATAGAGCATTCCATTGATATTATGAATGTCACGATGTTCCCAACCGTTGTAATGAATAGAGTCTTTGGGCATGGTAATCTCGGGACCGTTGAAAATTGAAGGCTGTGAAAGTCATGAATTAGAAAGGAAGAGATGTGTGCTACATTGAGACATGCCTCGTTCATGTCATTCCAGATGTGGACATCCTCAGTACTTTGAGTCCACGACCAGCCACCACCTGGCAACTGGTAAGTCTTGAACAAGTTTTTCCACCACTCCCAGGCACCAGGATTGAAAAAGTCAATCCAAGAACTACTGCCCGACCAGCACCAACCCTCGTACTCTCCCTCGCCGCTCTTCGGCTTGATAAGAATGCCCTTGTCGGAGGCCTCCTGATAAACTGGGTAATTGGAAGTGCGTTTTACATGTGGGTCAACGATGACGACCATCTGGGTAGGAGATTAGCCATGCAATTCATGCATATGTGAGGGTAAGCCCACCTTACGACCAAGGGCTGAAATATCGTTGACCATTTCAACAGGGTCAGGAAAATTCTTCTTATCCCAGATGAAGTATTTGTGCTCCTCTGCATACTCGATATCGAGCCAGAGAACGTCCAAAGGGATATCATCTTCGTCAAACCGCTTCTGCACCGTACGGACATCATCCGAACTGATATAATTCCATCGACATTGATGGTATCCCAAAGACCAATGAGGTGGAATGACAGGTGTACCTGTCAGCTTGGAATACTGTTTAAAGATATCTTCTGGAGAAGGCCCAGGAAGGAGGAAGAGATCAAGAATGCCGGACTCGGAGATCCAGTGAGTATCCGTTGACTCCTCGGAAACATGGGAAACGTCAATCCAAGTCTCCGAAGCGACGGCATTAAAGATGCCAACAGTTGTTTCTGTGGAGTGAGCATGCATGACGGGGATGGAGCCATAGAGTGACACAGGTGAAGAGGCCAAGTATTCGAAAACATCAGCATTATAGAGGCGATATGGGTCAGAGAAAAAGGCGCCTTCTCCAGACGTTGAGGGAAGTGCGAGACGCGTTGCATGCTGAGGTATACCGTAGACTGTGCCATGGTTAGGGAAAGTGATGTCGAGTGAAAGGGATTCCGGTCCTGAGATCAAAATTATGAGTATCCATCCGCAATTACTGAGTCTCAATATCACCTTTCGGCTTGGTGTCAGTCCAGGTGGAAAATGACTCTTCCCAGTAAGCGTCTTCATTTTCGCCCTCGAACCATGCTCGAGGATTCTTTTGCTTCATGACCTCTTGCGTGCCCTCGCCCTCCTCGACCTTGGGTTCCTCTGTTTTCACCTCCGTCTCCTCTTTTTTGCGAAAATGCTCCATATGCAGCAATCCTTGATCATTGAGGACAACTTGCTCTTTCCCATCCTTCAATAATGCAACTCGAAGCGGTTTATAGGAAACCACAACCTCGAAATCCCTCTTCTCTCCGTAAACGGTGCGAATATCCTTTTTACCAACAGTCCACCTCAAAATTTGACTAATTTTGGGCTCAGAGATTAATGCCCAGGAAGCTGCTTCGTCATATCGCTTCCTGACGCCGCCAATTTCGTCCATACGAATGCGAACGACACCATCCTCATGGACACGCAGCTCAAGGCCAAACTTGATGTCGGGGAATAACGACGACCTCACTTGTGCCGAGAACGCTGCCTCGGTGTGATCGACAGTGACAGAATTTGCCACAATAGAGTAAGGAGATTTCCAGATGTCCTTGGATTCCCTTGCACGTGCAGCTAATGCTCGGCCTCGTCGACAAAAGCCCGACTGAGAACAGGTTTTGAAATCATGGGCCTTGAATGCAATAGTGTTCTCTGCGAAAATCAGGACTATCAGCCCTAACAGCGTCCGCGGGCGCATTTGAGGGGATACAGAACAAAATCTGCCCCTACACGTCAAATAACTAGGTTCCGTCTCACGTGCCTCGGTTTCTATGTTTCTCCCTCATGTTATTGAAGAATGTCCTCGTGGGACAAACACAGGCCTCTACTCCTATCATGCAGTCATCCGAGTTGCACGAGTCTCCTCTTCAGAGAGAATTTTCGATTGCTCCAGTCACCATCAAACTTGATAGTACTAGGCTACCACTAGTTCCTCAGCCCAGTTCATCAGAAATGGATCCGCTCAACTATCCAAATGTAAACTCAATTATTCACTCACCCTGACAACCCTCGTTGACCTAGATAAAGTGGTTGAAATGGCTTATCCTCATTCAAGTGTCTATCCTCGCTTTTCTTTCGACACTAAATGTTGCCATCATCAATCCAGCAGTCGCTCTGCTTGCCAAGGAATTCGGTATAACTGAAGTGACTGCGACTTATCAGACTACCATAGCCATTGGTACGAGTGCCATCGGGCCGCTGATCTTTGTTCCAATCGCGAATGTATATGGAAGGCGCCCTGTATATTTATTCACCCTCTTCATTGGCTTTGCTAGTGCTATCGGATCGGCCATAGCCAAATCCTATGGAACGCTAATCCTTGCCCGCGCTTTCAATGGTTCCGGTGCTGCGACAGCTGCAGTTCTAGGGGCTGGGACGTCCTCAGACATGTTTTTCATGCACCAACGGGGCAAAGTTATGGGGCTTTACACACTCATGTCCACGAACGGTGCCCATCTTGCCCCAATCGTATGAAGATCTATACCACATGAAACACCATGTTCATGACTCGTTAGATTGGTGGTTACATGGCCCGAAGTCATGGCTGGCAGTGGTGCTTTTGGTTTGGTGCCATACTCAATGGTGATTCGGTGATTCACCTGTGTTCCGGGATATTTGAACTTTTGAAACCTTGAACAGGTACCATGTTTGTCATATGCCTATTCTTCCTTCCAGAAACGCTGTACACACGGCCTCTTGGTTCTTATGACGAAATCCTCATTGATATGACCAACACATCTGATAGGATTGATACCGATAAGCTCCCTAAACAAGGAGAGGTGTATCAACCACCTTCCATGAGATTCCAGTCTTACATTCGTCGACTAGGGTTCTGGGATATGTCTTCAGATCGCCATTTGAGGGGGTACTTTATCGTGAAACCTTTCAGTATGCTGAAATATCCTTCTGTTATATTTCCTGCAACATTTTAGTGAGTTTCGATATCCTCCCCATAGTTAAGAGGGCCAATTCGCCTTCAGTGGCGTCATCTACGGCTTTGCCTCTGTAGAACCAGCTTTGACGCTAGCCACCCTGTTCACAAGAATTTACCACTTCAACACGGTCCAAAATGGGTTGGCTATCTTGATGCCATCTGTGACCTTATTGTTCATTTGTGACTCTTAGACTCGCAAATGGTATCAGTCTCCTCGTCGGAGCGTCAGTCCTCTCTCCCAATCCCTCCTTTTCCGATTATATGGGTAACCATTCCAGATCCATTGGTGAACTCTTCTCTGGACCCGTTACCGACCTCATGATGCAACGAGAAAGACGCCGCGCTCTCAATCAGGGCAAAGTCGCCCCTATTGAAGTTCGCTTACGATGGATCTGGACAGGTGCTCTGACTGTTCCTGTCGGCCTGTTGATGTGTGTTCTTTTTGTATTCCGATCATAAATCCCCCGCACGTTGCTGTTAGTTGTAGGTGACTTTTGTGTTCCAGATCACCGTCTATCGACTCTATGTCTTTAGATGGATTCACAGTCCAGTACTCTCATACCTTTATAGCGCCATGCATTGGTATGGGTGAGTCAAGGTTGATATCCCATAAGGCCCTTCTCACTTTGTGATGGTAGTGATAGCTTGCTTCGGCAGTAAGTAAAGGTAACCCCGATTGTTACCACTCACATTCATCCTCAAACTCTCAGTGCAAATCGTGTCGTCAGTATGTTACACATACAGTTGCAACGACTGTTATAACGCACGCAGTAATGATGTTAGTATATGTTTCGGGTGCGTTCTGTTACGCCACATCATCATCCACACACATTAGGTCTTCCTTTAGTTTTATCCGCCAGGTATTCGGCTTGACCCTGGGATTCTATTCGTATGCAGCTTTGAGTCCTCTTCACGAGTGAAATTTTCACTTATATATGACGTTCAGCATACCACTCGGTGGTAAAGTGAGCACTGTGCATATGTACACCAACAAGCATTTCAATCTCCGTAGATTGGTTATCAGTGGTCGTTCTTCGTCTTCGCAATTATATGGTGTGTATGCAACTGCTTTTGCTCGAGACGGAGTCCACTCAAATCATCTCCCAACCAGCATTATTGCGTTCTTACCTGTAATATTGTTGATGTTTAAGGGAGAAGAATGGAGACTCAAACTGGGTGCTCCAGCTAGTGACTGATAGTTAACTCGGTTTGACGTTGTAAATACTGCAAGATAACAGGTGTCATGTAGTATCTGTCCCTACAGAACTAGCATTCCATCGCACTAGATTTTGGTAGTGCAGCCTGATGGCTCACTATTGTGGTATGCTTAGGGCCCACCAGGGGTAGGATATGACCAAGGGTAAGGGTAGAAGTGGGTTAAGTGTAGAAAATGTCTGTCCTTGACTCTATCCTTGTCCTTGAGTAAAGGATAGAACATACTCTTATAATGTGTGAGTGGTAATGTGACATAAGAAAACACACCCAACACATTTATGTGTGTTATGCCGACACCAAACTGAACCAGTGTACATAGTACGTACAAAATTTCCTGTGGCAAACATCAGATATTTTCACTCCTGTATCCATTGAAATTCTGCTTATGAGTAGAGCCATGGACTCTAGATACTGTATCTGAAAGTGTGGAAACAAAGCAAAACCCAATTTTGGCACAGGTAAATCATTACGAATAATGGCTTGGTTCTGTAATTTTTGGCCTGGCATCCATCACAGACCATGTCCTAAAGCCCATCTCACAAGTTGAATTAAATTTGTGTAGATTTGCAGAGCAACATTGCATTATGTAAGACTGATGCCCAAATCTGTAAGTCTATACAAATTTGTAATCAGTCATTAGGTATTTTAATGTTCCTTCAACAGCTGCCATCAATCTCAAAAAATAATTTCAAGATCCAGATGCCAATTACTTGAAATTGATGGCAGCTGTTGAAGGAACATTAAAATGCAAATCCATGGCATCACTTCACTTCACGATGAAAATGGCAAGAAGATATCGGAATATGAGTGTCATTGCAGATCATACACGTCACTGATTTCCAACAGGCAGACCTTGAAGGTCCCAAAGTAACGAGAACCTTCCTTTCAGAGATGTTCGCCGCTCTTGTGCTTCGCAGTCAATAAGATATGTCTCCAACAAGATTAATTCCCTGTCGGTTAGGTCTTAGTGCAGAAGCTTTTTACTGAAGTGGACTTGAACCTGTGCAAAGAGCTTGGCACCGAACATATAAAGACGAGGATTCATTCTTTTTCACGAGCACCAGTTTTTTTTTGCCCTCGTTTGCGTTTCTTTAAAAGAAAAAAGAAAAAAAGAGTAGCCTCACCATGGAGACAACATTTTCATCCTTACCTCTACCATCGCTCACCTCTTGGTCGATGCAGCATATCCACGATATCTTCGAGGCGTCAAGCGACGAGGAGTCATTAAGAGCACTGGATAAGACGTTCACAAAGGACGTTGAAGCGACTGTCAATGGACAACCAATACAATATCAGGACATTCAAAGAATGGTCCTCGGCCTCAGGAAAGGCTCAAACACAAGACTAAAGGTGTCATGGCAGCAAGCTCATGAGTTACCTCTGGATCCATCCACGAACCGGGTATGGTTGTTTCGTAATAGAAGATGAAAATCTGCGGACTCAAAAGTTAAGTACAGAGCGGAACATTCAGCGGAAGATACATAATTCGAGGCATCCGGCGTTTCGTGCCAGGCTGTAACCAGCCTGTCGAGTTTGAACGGCATAAGACAGTCCAGGTCCGGTAGGTAGTTGCATTTTCATGGAGATTGATCCAGGCTCACAGATTTACAGGATAGAACCGCAGAGCAAAGAAACCACCATGGACACGAGGAGAATTGTGAAACTTGCATTTTTAGCCAGGGATTTACGGGTCCTACATCAAGCTTCTCTATAAACTAGTAGAGTAGGAAACGACTAGGGATTAATATAGTTGGAACAATAACGTACGCTTTGTCGCTATGGAAGACAAATCTTGCAGATCGCGGGATACTGGTACTGCCACCGGTGGCGGTTGATCGATTGTCAGTGTAGGCACCGATCAAGTTGCCATGCAGATCCAGTTAAAAACGAAGATATCGGGTGGGATAACGGAAAAAAGTGCCTTCTTGAACTAACAAGGAAACTTGTCAACAACGGTGATCACAGATTGAAATAAACGCGTGACGGATGTCTGAAAGGTGACAGCGAGTGACACAAGTGCTCATGGCTTCGCCGCTGATATGAATCCAGCAACGCCTTTCACGGCCCAAACTCCTCACAAAACATGTCCAGACATGTCCGACTCTCACAGCCTGACACCCTCTGCGTCTGCCCACAATCGCCTTCTCTACCGAGGCTCTCTGTCTTTGCCAGACTCATATATGTCCCTCGATGGGCTCACGTTTAGTGCTCGACTCGAATCTCCAATGAAGCACCATCTGCTAGAGAATCCTCTAGCATTAGCTTTGGAGAGCATGCGAGGAAGACAAAGCCTACGGTTCGTGGGCACCGTTAAACTCGGTGATGTGTGGTTAGATGAGACCGTGAGCGTCGAAATGTGTGTCTGTATCTACTTGGGCGCTTCTTTACCTGAAACAGGTAATTTAGGGACATAAATCCTCGGGCAATTTTATCTAAGATTTACTTCGAGAATATCTTTTGTTTGTTGCCGTATCCTCCCCCATCCACGTCACAGCAGGCAACGACTCTATTTCCAGGTGCACGGTCGGAGCTCGGCGTCAAAATTGCCCTAGGGGATACCGGCGAGTAGAGAAAGGACTCATATGGACTTTTTGTTGCTCATGCAGCTCCACAGATGGCCCGGAAACTACTCATATTGTTGTTTTTGGTCAGGTTATCTCCCCCACTGCTCGTTCAGTCAAATTACGAGTTGCCCGTATCACACCCCATCCACCCCAAAGGCCAGTTCAAAGCCGCATACCAAGGCCAGATGATCCAACTCCTCGGCGACCGCCAGTCACATTCGGTCGAACAAAGAGCGATGGCCCGAATGTTCTCAGACGGACTGCAAGCTCAGCTGGTGCCGCTCTTTCCTTTCGCCTGGGTCATGACAACGGAGCTCTCGTAAAAAAGCAGAAGCTAGTTGCTGGCAGCGGCAGTCATGAGTCGTCCAAAGATCTTTCTGGTAGGGTCTTCAAAGTACCGCCTTTACCCGGGAAAGAGAAAACAAAAGGGAAGGAGAAAGAAGACGTCTTTGGCTCCTATTCTCTTTCCCGGAAATCTTCGATCAGAGACATTGGGGGATCGCATATTGAAGACAAAGAGACCGATGTGGAACGAGCGAATAAGAATGTAGGATGTTTTTTGTTTTGTTTTCCAATTCAATGGTTTGATCGTGGCTTTCCCAAGTCCATCCGAAAGGCAACGTTGGAACACTTGAGCAAGATCAAAGATCCAGTATTTCAGCGATACATTGATAGGGCGCATCCAGAGTTCAAAGAGATATGGGCTGCAATATATCGCGGCGTCGGATTTGCCCTCGTAAGCGAGTCATAACTGCTAAGAGCATGTAAATGACATCGATCTAGCGCGCCCACATGAAGGTCACAATTCTGGGGATGCATGATATTTTGCCGCTTATCGAAAGCCACTCACGGATGTACGTTGGTGAACTGCAGGTCAGCACCACTAATGATGCACTCTCCTGATTGATTCTCCCGTTTAATGGGGCGCATTGAGCAAGAGCTGGTTCTACCAGAGACCCGTAATACATGTAAGTATCGATGAAGATTATACTCTGTAGTTCTAATTATACTTAAAAATAGATTTAGTTCTAAGAATGCTGTTGACATCACAACCGGTCTAGTGGTCAAACCTTACCAGTACAATTTTGTACTTGACTTTTTCCTCACCGCTTTCTTTTCGTCTTTCTCATCAAGTCGCTTAGTCGTTAACACAGGAATGCAGGGTAGAATGATGGAAAGAAACTTTCGTAAACCAGACTTTGCCCTGGAGCTTCTCTGTCCATGAGTTCCCGAGAGGACTTGGTCGTGTTCATGTGACGTCCTGGTCTCTTTATCTGAGAGGGGTGCATCCCTTGCACTGAAGATGCACGGTCTCATGTAGCAAGGGGAAGGTGTTGGAAGAGAAGACGATGAAGGTGGTGTTGATATCATCTCAGAGAGGATGGTATGATGTACGGGATCAGCGCCCGGGGTAGGATTGTTAGAGGCAGAGGTTTTGTGACCAACTTCAGATTCTGCATCGTCTTCCGCAGAGGTCAGTGGCAAAGTCAGAAAAGACCCTGTAGTTTCAGTGTCACGATCAAGGTCCGAATCGTATTCTGGATGGACGTTGCAGAAAGTCTGGTACCA
>Ga0153987_1000208_pt1 | contig 21140 bp, 27 predicted proteins | sample TSNC071MetaG_FD_102279 | JGI IMG/M metagenome (GOLD analysis project Ga0153987, IMG submission 102279) | Attine ant fungus gardens microbial communities from North Carolina, USA - TSNC071 MetaG | ecosystem: Host-associated > Fungi > Mycelium > Unclassified | place: USA: North Carolina, William B...
CGTGCAAGAGTCTAACAAAACTTTACGCACTGTAATGACTAGCCTATGTGTAGTTGACCACTATGAAGACATCACCCAGTAACGACTGCACCTTCGCACTTCGCCCACAGGGATATAGTTTGCCCATCAATATTCGCGGTAGTAGCTTCAAATAAACAGTCTGCTGGTTTGGCATGGGACAAGGCTTCTTGAGTCTTCAGCCTTCGAGGAAGTGAGATTCCCAACTCGAAGCAATGTATGCATTTGTTGCAGCTGTCCGGGAAATACCGCGGAGGGGACTCACCACACCGTAGGCGAAGGGATTTGAGCTCCGGAGTCGCTCTTCAATAACAAGGGCACCCAAGCTTGAGGTGGTCCTCCCTCTGGCAAAACGGTGGCAGACTTCCTTTGACTTCTCATAGTCAGGTGAATCTCTGAGCGTTATGATGAGTACTTCCAACGAATGTGGAGATAGATATTCGCCAATAATACCCAACTTGGTCCAATTCTTCTTCGCTCAACTCGGGTATTAACAATACTTCCAAGTATGCCAACCTGTCTAGAAGATGAAATGGTATGGCATCCACCCAAGAAGGTATCCGCGGATGCGAAGGAATGGATATGGTACAATCCGTAATCCAAAGGGTGAGGTGGGTGATGCCTGCCAGAAATCGGATTCCTTGGATTGTGCTAGTTACCAGATCCCATTGGAAGAAGGGTCCACAGAAAGTTATGCGAGAGCAATATTCTGAGACTAGACTCTGGGACGTCATACGTGGATGAGATAATGATGACAAGTTCGTGAGGTCGTTAAGAAGAAGATGGAAAGAATGTATCCCAAGGCCAAGGGAGTGTACATTGAATAACAGATCACGAAAAAGATCCCATCCCAACATCGTCTCAAAATCATGGCCATCGTTCAGAACATTCATGCTCTCTGTACACCAGAGCCGACGGACATGAAGCTTGTATTCAAGAACGAGATTCGGAAAATGTCGACGAAACCAACACTGCCTGAGGAGAGTTTGGATAAATAGATGGACGTCTAGAGAGCTACTCAATACGACAGTGCGTAAGAGATGTGGCATAACTGCTTGGCGGAAGTCATATGAAACTTTGGTGAGCGCTAATGCACTGGTGTATGTCCCACGTCGACCATACATTGAATTAAGGCAATCAACTTCGGGTGATGCGGCGAAGGATATGATCTCCAGCACCAGTTCCGTAGAAAGCCGGCTGAAAGGGAAGCTCATTTTGCGTGTGCGATATTCTGCAACAAAGTAAATGACAGAGGGGAGGAATAGGAGATATCGATAAGACATTTTATATCCGCTCACTCTGCTTTCACAGTTCCACTGCCGCACGACGAACCACATCCTACTTGATTAAGAGTCGAGACGTACCCATGAGAAGGGGCCAATCGTCTCTGGCGGAGAGATTTGGGAACCAAAATTAAATAGCCCTTCAAGGCTCACAAAGCGAAGGCAACTTTCAAGATAGCGGCCTTGCCTCGGGTGTTGGATTGTTGTCATTGGCTGGAGGGATCAGATGGGTGCGGCCAAGATTTCTTGTTGGATAACGAGCCGCGAAAGAAAGAACTAACATTCACAGTGGGGCATCGGAGAACAGCGGAGGAAAGCTTAAGTGGAAGAAGATGAGATGCTGATTACCACTTATTGATTTCATTCCATCCCTCAAAGTTTGCAACTTTATGAAATGGTTGTCTCCGAATTGAATCTTTCAGTACCAATTTGAAGTAATGATATTGAAATAATGACAAAAGAACATTTGAGTACTTCAGATTTGATACCGTCAAGATAACCAAGTAGATGATCTGTTTGCACGGGAAAAAAACACTTTCACTTGTTCATAAGGTGCATCACCCTACGTCTCCACGGAGTTGTTTGGCTTCAAGGACCATCAAGCATGAGAATTTCCATGGTTCGTTCACTAGGTACCTGTGTGGACAGTAGAATATAGGTGACAGTGTAGACTACAAATATATGATATAAGAAAAAATATAGGACATAGGCAGGATTCAGTACGTCATTCAATGAATCCAGAAACGTTTGGGGGCTATTGTTAAACCAAGAATTGCTTGGGAAATCCCCTATTATTGTAGGCGGTGTTTTCATTACCAGCCATCAGCTCTCGGGCTCGCGTAAATGCCTGAAAAACGTCAGCACAATGAAAACGGTCGAAAGTTTTTCAATCACGAACAGGCCAATGAATTTGCTCATGGTGAACATGCCAATCTTGTTGACACCGAGAACGGCCTTCAAGCGCTCATCACATATAATTTCACGTTTATCGTCGGGATTCTGTAGGTTATTTCTTTTAATGTGGTCCCATATACCCTTCACGACTTGAGGTCGTGAACTCCTGGAGCAACCGAGGAGATCTGACAGAGGCTCGCTGCATGGGAAACAAATGAAAAAGAAGCAAATTCAATTTGGTGAGCATACATACCTTAAGTCATACTCCTTCCCGAAGCCACCACTTCCTTTCTTCTTTTGACTGTCCACGTCCCCTTCGCCGACTGCTGGTGTGCTTTTCTTCGCACGCCCTCCTTTTTTCGTAGCTCTCTTGGTCTGGCTTCCTCTCGTGGCTCGGCCGTTGATCTCACTGGACAATTTCCTCGCAAGCTTCGCGTCACTCTCCTCCTGCACACTCTCAATCCTCTTCTTCTTCGGACTCCTATGTACCTCTTCCGCGTCTTCATCTCCCCCTTCTTTTACCCGCTTGTTTGGCCGAGCGTCATCTTCACCGTTCTGTTGAGCCCCACTTATCTCACTGAAAACTTGAGATATCAGGGTATTAATCTCTTCTTTGTTTACCTTAACAACCTCTGGTGTTAACGTAGACTCCACCTCCATAAGCAGCTTTCGAACGCGCTTCGCGCTTATCGTAGTCAGGTCCACGTCAGGGGCCGAGAGAAGAGCACGGATATTTGGTTCGAGCATCGATACATCGTAAGACATGCTCAGGTCACGAACGGTTGGATTGGGCTCTCGAGAGACTGAGGTTGGATTTTTTCCCTGAGCACGTGAGGAGAGGTATTTGTTTCTGAGGTATATACCAAGTATGAGCACTGCCTTCAGGACTCCGGGTAATAAATGTGGAGGCCCGGAGTTAAAATTGTCCGAACTCCATCAGTGAGGTCATCTTTGTTTCGGTTGAACTGTTTTCCGAACCTGTGTACAGTTGTGTCCTAAAAACTTTATAAACACAGTAAATTCATCGTCTACCTTATTCGCAGCGCAATTTGTTATGAATTTTTTTGTACGCAAAAGCTCATCGTGTCTCAGGCAGATGTCCGAACCACCGGGCTAACCTTCGCCTGCGGTGGATCAAAGTGCGTGTCAAAGTGCGCGTGAAAACTTGTCCGAATTCATCGGAGGGACAAAACAAAGTTATAACAAAGTTCACTTATTGTGATTGAAGAGCGGCATCGGAAGAAACCGAAAAAAAACAAGAATGCCATAAATACACGATTTAGGGATATTACTTATTGATCAACTACCGTAAGATTGCCCATTCATCCCTTGCAGGATCGCCGGGAGGCGGGTAAAGTCCTCTATTCTGCGCCATAGCCGGTTCGTCATCATTGTGGTCCCGCCCATCTTCAAACTCTCGAAGTGCCAACCCAGACCTTATGAAGCGCTTATAGAACAAAAAGAGAATAAAAAGAACCACCACAACAAATATCATGTCGATGAAAATATTACTTTTGTTTTCTGCACCACGACCATTGCGTGAGGCACCCTCAAAGTAGTCTTCAGGCCCATAATCACTGTCGCGTTCCTGTTCAGCATTGCGGCGTTCCCTTGCCCACTGGGATATCATATTCAGAGTTGGTTGGGAAAAGATATCTTACGAGATTTTTTACCTCAACCGGATCATCTTCACTACTGATATCCGGGCCTGCTTGCTGCCGCCGGTAGAAGTCTTCTTTCGCTTTACCCATATACCATGGTGCGTCATCGTCATCGTGGAGGGTATCTTGTACCTGATCTTCAGGATCCACAGAATTCGTCTCTTGTTGATTATCGCCTATTTCCTTTGGTTCCTTTGCCTTGGCAATAAAAGCTAGGATTCATGAACTCACAATGTGACATATTCGTATCAGACTCAAGACTGACCTTTATCCTCCTCATCCGACGTCCAAAGACTCAAACCATCCTTTCCACCTCTCAGGGTATGCCAAACACTCTTTGCATACAACTTGAACAATGACAGTGTGACTGGCAGATAAGCATCGACATTGATCTCCAGAGCTGAATCGTAGTGTCTCTTCGCAAGATGATAGTCCTGTTGTACCCCTACACCATTCTCATACATCCAGCCAAGGTTCCACATCGCCAATGCGCTTTGGTGCGTATCAGCTGCAGATTGATAGTAAACTACGGCCTTTTCGAGCCTGCTTCGCTCCGTTTCGTCTTCGGGAACACCGAGTCCATGATAGAAATAATCTCCAACTTTAACAAGAGCATCAATGTTTCTCTGAGCCGCCGCACGAGTCCATTGTGTAAGAGCGAGCTTAGCCGTGTCATTTGAAGGCAACATAGGCGCGAACCGTGTGAGCCGTAGCATACTTTTATCTAACATCTTGTTCAGCATCAACAATGTGAAGATGATCACAAAAATACCTTGATCAAGAATATAGGCGAGGTTATTTTGAGATAGCTCAAATCCACGTTCAGCGGCGATCCACCATGTAAGCATGGCGATCTCCTTGCCTGAATCAGTACCAGACATCCACCAACGTTCAGCATCTGTCAAGAAATCCTCGTCCCATGATCCTCTCTCTGCAACAATCTTATAGAATGAGACAGCGACCGAACAAGAGCTTGAAATAATTTCAGGGGGAAGATTGGGGTTTGCCGCTTGGTTTGCTTGGATCCTAGCAAGGTAGTAATATGCTTCAAATGGCGAACCATTACGGATTGCACTTTCAAAATAAGTTGTAGCAAGAGTGATCTCCCCCCTGTCTGCGCAGATCAAGATGTCTAGCATAGAACCAAAAAAATCAAAACGACTAACTGAAGTGGTGTTTACCCATATTCACTTGGGCCTCGGCGAGTTCTTGACGGGACGCGATAGCAAAATGAGTCAATGCATCCCTCAGATTGGCTTTAACACCCAGTCCATCTCGGTAGATAATCCCAAGTCCATTATGACATTCTCTATCGCCATGCCCCACTCCCCTGTCAAACCACAGCTTTGCAACTGCGTAATCTTGTTTCACTCCTTCGCCTCTCAAATACATTCTGCCCAGGTATCCAGCACTGGCCGCAGCGAAACCGGGCAGGCCAGACGGCTTATGCTCATCCTTTGCCTGAGTCGTCTGTGGCGAATCCTGAGGCCAAGCTTGCCTGGCTATAAGGAGAAAGTAGTGACGAGCACGGATAAAGTTCCGTGGAATAGTGCCGACACCTTCACTCCCGGATGCAATACCACCAGGCGAGGCGTATAAACTGCCTTGGTAGAATATCTTGCCCAAGCGGTAAGCAAAGTCAATCTCTCCTCTGTCAGCGTTAAACTGTCATGAGAGTGAGGTGCGCAGCAATATGAGCACAAGATAGCGAACCATGTAATAATCAATGACATCTTCCCATGTTTCCCCTGCAGCTCGTGCAATACCTGCCTTAATGGCAGCCCTTTGTCCATTCAATCCTGATGAAGCAACACTTGCACCGGGTCCAAAAACTCCTCCCATCAAATCTGAAAGTCGAGTGGGAGTCCGTGTGAGTGTTCGGCCACCCGGGGGTCCAGACAAGAATCTAGCCATAGCTGATAATAAGACATGAATAAAGCATTGGTATGTTGATGAACATAGCATGCGAACCCTTCTCAGCTGCTCTACTATACCAAAAAATGGCACTGTGGCAACTCTCTGACACACCAATTCCGCTCCAATAACGATACCCCAGGGCCATTTCAGCTCCACGATCACCTCCGTTCGCAGCAAAAGTGAAATACAATTGTGCCTTGGCCTGGTCTACAGGGACCACATTGTGATACCCTGTCACGTAGAAGAAAGCAAGATAGGCTTGTGCATTCTCATTACCAGTTTGCGATGCCACTTGAGAGAAAGATTCGTACGCTAAGGCAGGGTCCGATGGAAAATGCTGTGTAGGAGGGAGCTGAATGATAGCGATGTTCAGTCAAAAAAGCCATTGAACAGAATACAAAAGTACTCACTAGAGAGATTTTAGCTAAAGTATATAACGCATCCGTGCTCCCAAGCTCAACAGAATGATGCAACAGATCGAGGACTTTGATCGCCTTTGAGCGCTGTTCCTCGTCCTTTTGCCGGAAACCCTTCCCAGTAGAATCTTGTCCTGTTCTCAAAGCACTGATGAGGCACCGCATGGTGTGATAATTTTTCATGAGCATCTTGAGAGCGCTGTCGACAAGGCCTTGATCCTGAGGATTGGGTAGAAACGCAGATAGCAATGACTTTGGCTTGGCAATTGTGATCAAGGTAGGATCAAATGTGAACGCAGGAAGATGTGAAGTAAGCGTTGAGAGAGTCGACAGGGCTTGCCTATAGGCACGAGCAGCTACAGATACGCTGAGCCCAGGGGATGTAGAGGGGTAAGAAGAATCTCAAACCTTCAGCGGCCTGATCAGATTCATGTTGAGTATTGCTCTAGAAGAACGGTTTTAACTCTGGCTCAAAGATACACAAAAGTTGGGACGCACCAGAACATCATCCAAGTTTTCAGAGATCGATGAAGGAGTCGCAGAAGGATCAGGGTCAGTGGTTATTGAATTGGAAGGAATCTAATACATAGGTAGGTGAGAAATTTTATGGGACCGATCAACGGTTCATGTACCTGAGGGGTCGTTGCAAGAGATGTTGTCTGATCCTTCTGAAGAGTCTCACGCGTTGCACTAGAGGCAATGGCCCATGTTACAAGACCAAACGCAATCCAGGAGACTTTCCGAGAGAGGTGCTTGCCACGGGTCATGATTAATGAGTATGAGAAAAGGAAGGAAACATAAGAGTATATGTATTATTACCAACGAACACGTCGAAGACATCAGATCATCACGTGAACCTCTGACTTTGTAAACCAGAGTTGCAATGTATTTTTCTATCGCGACAACAGGCGCATTCTCTCGACGTAATTGATAAAGCAAGTCTTGAATGACATTAGTTGTCGATAGGGAGAGAATGTTGCGCAAATATAACCACAGAGTTTCATGTGAAGGGTAAGATAACACGAGACTTAGAGCATGCTCCCTGAGCTCGCCCACAAGTGTTCCTCCCCCAGATTGAGTCAGTTGAGGGGCACTTGTGCAGTCGAGAGCTACAAGACTGCATAGCAGGTGTACTGCAGAATAATCGGAAACATGACGTTCAATCCACTGCCGCAGTAGCAGTACCTCTTTTCGCAGGAAATGAGTATGATCCTTGGAAACCGTCCTTGGAGGATTCTGGACCGCGGTAGTTTTGACAACGTCCAAAATCCAATGATAGTGAGCCCAAGCATGATAATTTCTGGGATAAAGCTCGCATGCTTGTCTGACGAGCTGACTTTCTTTCTCCAACGTGGGAAGAGGAATTACTGGAAAGGATGAAGCTTCTTCGGAGGTTCTCCAACCTGCATATTCTCCTTGTCTTGCATCTCCATTTTGCTCATATTGACGCCTAAATAACCACCGTCGATGATCCCAAATGATAGACTGCTTCGCAAATTCGTCAAAACTTCTGATAGATAAAGCGGTGAAATTCAACTCCTCCTCCGGTCGCAGCAGCCCGGACTGGATGAGCCGTTTTCGAGCGTTCAAAGCGGTTTGGTGTGCGGGGTTAGCGAGCAGGATTACAGAGGACAGTGTCAGCTTTGTTAGTTGGTCTGCGTTCTTGTACAACGCCACGGCAGTCATATACAAACGATGTAGAAGCCTTTGGGGTATACCCAGGTGACCGTCCACAAGGACAAAAGGAAACTCATTGGTTGCTTGGGGCGCCCAATGTTCAAAGCTCCCTGGTAAAATTTCGATTGAGACTCTGCACAAAATTATTAGAGTGTGCATAAACAAAAATCAAAACAGCCGACTGACAATGGTTTCCCAAGAAGTTCTGCCAGGAGAAAGAGAGTCTGTTTGTCCATACTGCAGACTATCCAAAGCAGTGTTTGTCTGTGCTTGGGTGCTCACTGCACCTCGCAAATTATTTGCTTTCTTTGGCATATGCGACCTTCATTCTCCATCTTGCATTGGTCTCTCCGGCCTCGAAGTCGCACACTCTCGTCTTTACAACTCGCTTACAGAATGTCCACTAGACCACTCGACTTTTACGCTGGCCCTATGGTCTGGATTGACTGCGAAATGACGGGCCTCGACCCGCGAAAGGACAAGATACTCGAAGTCGCAGTGCGTGAACTTCTGGACTTTTGGCAATATATCTGGCCAAATATATGTCTTTCTGTCTTTCAGGTTCTCATAACGAACGGAAATCTCGACCTTGTTGATGACGGGCTTGAATACGCCATCAAGACCGAAAAGAAGGTCCTGGACGGGTATGTCTCTTAGAATATCTGATACAAGGCATTCGTTGCATCTCACCGGTAAAGAATGGATCAATGGTGCATCAATCAACACGGCCAGGTACTCTTGGCCATTTTCCATGCGGGCCTTATGTGTCAACAATTTATCAACAGTCCGGTCTTACAAAGGCTTGCTTGGAGTCCATACACACACAAGAATTCGTTACTTCCGAAATTTTGAAATATATCCAAAGGTGGATACCTCAGCCCAAGAGCGGTGTTCTGGCTGGTAGCTCAGTCCATGCAGACCGCGCCTTTTTGGTGGAAGAAATGCCGGAGGTCATTGAACATTTACATTACCGGTAAGCATCGGCCCTTTTCCTTTCAGGGCATCCGCTGATCCCGTCTGTATGTAAATCATAGCATTGTTGGTATGTGTGCGATTTCTGTAGTTCTGGATTCACTTGACTGGACCCCCCTTACAAGATGTTTCCACCATCAAGGTATATATCTACAAATTTGCATGGGCTGACACTGACTACTCTTGCAGGAACTCGTCCGCAGATGGCTTCCAACGAAATCTTATCACAAGCCGAGAACTAGCCACCGGTAAAAGCATGCATTCGTCAAGATTCGATGCTAACATCTTTGCAGCGCACTCGATGATATTCGAGGATCCATTCAAGGCAAATCTCTCACTTGTCAACCGGCTGTAGTTGTTTTTGCTTATCACCGAACCTAGAGCTCCAATGGTATCGCGAAAACGTCTTCATCCCTCCAGGGAATTTCAGAAAAGAATGAGGCCAAATTCAGTCTCCATGACTCGCCAAGAAACCATATTTTTTCTCCGTGTGGGTCGACGGAGCTGTAGCAGGATACACTCTTTCAGTGGGAACTAGATGTTGTGACTATGTAGCGAAGCAGTCATTTCAACATACGGTTGAACATGTTCCACCAATCAAAAGTCCCAAAGAGTTCCCTACGTCATCTCAAATCAGGGAGAGCAACCAAAAAGTATAAATTCGACTGACGAATGCAGGAATACCTGCTTGCTTGCAGCCCTCCATCATTTCCTTATTGCCTGCTCTGTTTGAGGTTATAAAAACGACCTCAGCGTTCCAAGACATATATATGTCTTTTATCAGTTTCATCACATCCGGGCGGCCGCCTTGTGATACTGATGAGATAAGGACAAAAAATCTTCTTCAGGGAGAACATGTACCTCGTTGCTTCGAATCCCAGAGTAAATATTGATTATGATTCAACCTGTTATGAATAAGACTAGTGATCGTAGGACCAAATGTTTTTTCTTGGTCCGAACCAACCCATATAAGGAACCAGTTTGGACTCTGAAAATGTCGATAGTTCCATAGTAAGCGAAAATTTTATAATGATCCATTGAGTCGAGAGAAGACAAGATGCGCACCTGAAGACATGTTGATAACGCAGCACCAAGGCCTGTACCGGTACAAACTCGGATTCCCCGATTGTACAAGTAAGATGTGTTCGAAACCCCAGCGAACTTGAACAGAGAGCAGATTCACATTTAAGTTCATATTTCTGCGTAAAAAAGTTGAAAACTCTTTTTACTTTTAATTGTCGGGTCCAGATATGCTTCGGCGGATTATCGACTAGACTGCGCGTAAAGTCACCTTGTACACCACAGATCAGAAAGTGCCTGTCTGATTTCTTTCCTTCCCTAAATATCAAATTAGATCAGGGACTGAGTCACAGAAGATATTTGGGGAGAGTGGACATGCGAGATGATCCCAAAAGCGTGATACTCCATAATGGAACTTCGGCTGATTCTCGCCAAAAGACCTTGTTGCATACCCCGTTCGAAACGGAGCACCGCTACCTTGGGTGAAGGCTGGACAATGATTAAAAAAGCAAACATTCGACAAAAGAGTGGCCAACAATTTCAACTTCCACTTTGACCTCACGAGTACAAGCCCACGGAATCAGGACGCTATGGAATTAGAGCGACGAGATAATTGGGAAGTGGAAATTCGTGCCAGGAGAGTGATACTCACAAGATTGTCATGCCCACTACGAACCAGAAGTCTTGCTGGCGAGTGATATGTGTTCCATCAAATTTCCATTGATGTAATTCAAGGTCATAACTATCGCCGAGGACCACAAATACCCAGGCTACGGAAGATATCAGGATAAATCATGAGCTGATGCATGACTCCGCACTGAATAATACCCCAACCCTGATGCGGATATCTTAAGTTCCGAGGCAAAAGATCATATTCCATTTTGAGACTTACCACCCTGCAAAACGATGATGTCTTTCAAAAACGCTCATTTGCGGTCAGATTAGTGTTGGTATTGCAAGATCGATGATAATGGCTTACTTGTGATGGGAGTCACGGATCCAGGGAAGGGCAGAGGCAACGGACACTGCGACGACGAGATTGGTTAACATCCCAAACGCCAGTATTACCTCGTGATTTGACCGATACTGGATAAAGTTTAAAGAGACCTTGAATATAAGCCAGAAGAAGCCAGATAGGGCACAGCCGGAGTGAAGTCCGCCCAGGTGTTGAAGGACTGAAGTACAGCCAAGTCGGAACCATAGAGGAGGCCACTGAGAATACGTGTTAATGTTGAATGCACTGGTCCATTAACCCGTGTACAGCTAACCTTGGCAAAAATTGTATTGAGAATGAGATAGAGAATCCGTCCAAATAATTCGTTCCGAATTAGAATGGCCGTGAAAAGGTTCCCAAGGACCAGTGCACCAGTATACTTTCGAGCATAGACCCAAACGTTGAGTGCTGCTAAGAGGATACCGACGAGATTGAACATCATTACAAATGTGAAGAATTTCCTGAGATCATATCTCAAGGAGGTCTTGAAAGCATGTTGAAGGATACCAACCTGTAAGTGTTAAACCAAAGCTCAAATTGAATCAACCGGCTAACTCGTCTCTTGGAAACTACTGTCTTGTTTCCGGGGCTGGCAACATTGATAATAGGTGGGGTTCTGGCAAACTCCCTTTTCTTCTTCTGGTCATTTATGACTCCTCCTTCAAGATGGACCAGATCAGGGGGAAGAGAAATGGCCTGGGGGTCCGAAAGATTAGACATAGATGAAAAGATGGTGAGTCCAGCTAGTGTGGAAGATATAGGAGGCAAATCCTGTTTCATGACACTTCTGTCGGCATCGTCTATGTTTGAAGCAGAAGGTATGATGTCAGACACGAGGTCACAGGGGGAACTATTGTATAGGACTGAGGTTCAGATATCCCCTCATTGAGTAAGGGCATGAAACTTCACATCATGAGGGAGTGAGATAGAGTTAGTGTCATAATATTCAGAGAAATTACCGAAAAACCGGAGAAGGGCATATTCATCCGAGGTCGTTGCGTGTGTCATAGCCGCTCCGTGGAAAAGGCTCGGTCGTACAGACAGCAAATGAGACTACCTACAGAGATTGAGTGATAAATTGCCATGACAAGTCTAAGAAGGCAGGTATCGTTGAGTATATTCATCTTGCAACATCGAATCTGTGTAGACGATGCTTCGTGCGCATATTGATAAACGCTGAATCATCAAATCGAGGACTTTGCAGTATGAGCGAAAGAATATGAGTCACTTTGACGATAGTAAATGTTGCAGTTCTAATGAAGTTTTTCTTTATGGAGAACTCGCGACCATTATGCCAAGCCTGAAGCCTTTCCGAGTAGCTTCCAAGTTTTGAAGGGGGGAAACAACTTCCCAGATCGGGATAATTGAAGCTTGAGGCATGGACTGTGTACGTATTCCAGCCTCAGCGGTCGAAAGGTTGTCCGAGGGTAACAAGTTAGCAACAAGCTTTTCCTTTTATATCATATACAAGCACTGAAACTAGGATGCACGAAAGCATCAAAAATCCAAGTCTTGGGTCGTTGAGCAGACAAGAATAGTCATAAGATAGATGAATTCAGTGTCCAAGAATATTTCTGGCTGACAATATCGCCGATCTTTGAGACACAGATCAATTCCATAGACCGTTCAATGCTATGACTCCGTATCGGACGGCACTTGACTGCAAGAAGGCAACTGGCACACGGTGAAGAATAATCACAGGGACACTTGACTTGGTAAGATGAGACCCTGGTCAACACGGAGCCAGAGATACAAAAGTCGGAGGAATATTTCCTGATGCATACAACAGCAAACGCCATGTGACCGAAGATGTCACGTTGACAAAGAATCGCGTCAGGTGCTCGCCTCCAACTTCTCTCGTTCTCGTCTGCTGACCTGAGGATCAGGATCGAGACGTTCAGAGTACTGTTAAAAGCAGCAAAGAATCGTGAGAAAAAATTTCCACTTCATTCACGCGATCAAAAAAATCGGATAAAGGCCGATCCATTCCTCCCCTAATTCATCACCTATGAGCCTCCCAGGACTCAGGACTTCCTGGTTGAGGGGCATTGCGAGGCCATATGTTCGCTCCTTTCATTCCCATGTCTCCATTCGCTGCCCCTTCAATCCTTCACACACTCTTCGAGCAGTAGCTGCACCAGCAGTCGGCTCATATGCTCCCAAGGAAGGAGAACGTGTTCTGAACTCGCTATCTGAACTTGCACGTAAAATATCTGCCAAGGTCCTCCCAAAAATTCCACGCCCCAACGTTAAAAAGGTGGTCGTTGTTGGCAGTGGAGGCCTTAGTATCGGACAAGCTGGAGAATTTGACTACTCTGGCTCTCAAGCACTAAAGGCACTTCACGAAGAGGGTGTTGAAGCTGTCTTAATCAATCCCAACATTGCTACATGGCAAACTTCGCACCAGTTGGCTTCAGAGGTGTATTTCTTGCCAGTCACTGTTGACTATGTTGCATATGTGCTTGAGAAGGAGCGACCAGATGGTATCCTCCTCACTTTTGGTGGGCAAAGCGCACTTAACGTCGGCGTTGAACTCGATCGTATGGGTGTCCTTGAACGATTAGGAGTTGAAGTACTTGGAACACCTATTCGGACCCTCGAAGTATCAGAAGACCGTGACCTGTTTGTACAAGCACTTAAAGGTATACACTTTTCTTGGTTTGATCGTGTGACGTCACTAAAAATAGGTCTATTAAGAAATTAACATCCCTGTCGCCCAATCAACAGCGGTTTCTTCAGTGAAGGATGCCCTCGCTGCAGCAGAGGAGATTGGTTATCCAGTCATTTTGCGTTCAGCTTTCACACTTGGAGGGCTTGGCTCTGGTTTTGCTAACAATCCTGATGAACTCCGTGACCTTTCTGCAAAGAGCCTCAGTTTAAGTCCCCAAGTCCTGATCGAGCGCAGCATGAAGGGTTGGAAAGAGTTGGAATATGAAGTGGTTCGCGATGGTGCAGATGTGTGTAACATTGATTCATGTCTAGATCTTCACTGTTTCATATTTTCTTGTCCGTCTAGAATACGATTATCTGCTGCAATATGGAGAACTTCGACCCCCTCGGCACGCATACTGGTGACTCAATTGTCGTGGCACCCTCTCAAACACTTCCGGATGACGAATATCACATGTTGCGAAGTGCTGCTCTGAAGGTCATCAGACATCTTGGGGTCGTTGGTGAATGTAACATCCAATACGCCTTGAACCCCACCTCCCGGGAATACTGTGTTATCGAGGTCAATGCACGGTTAGTTCAATATTGTTGACAAGAGTCAAATGTTGACTGGCATGTTATTTAGTTTGAGTCGGTCCTCTGCCTTGGCTTCCAAAGCTACTGGTTATCCTTTGGCTTACACTGCTGCAAAGATTGCCCTGGGTCATACTCTCCCTGAGCTACCAAACGCCGTCACCAAAACTACCACGGCATGTTTCGAGCCTTCGCTGGATTACATCGTGACAAAAATCCCCAAGTGGGATCTCGCCAAGTTCTCTTCGCATGTGAACCGTGAGGTTGGTTCTTCCATGAAATCTGTCGGTGAAGTTATGGCCATCGGCCGTACCTTCGAAGAAAGTTTGCAAAAGGCCATTCGTCAGGTCGATCCTCGTTGGAAAGGGTTTGAAGCCTATGTTTCTCCAGAGGACCTTGACAGAGCTCTCTCCAAACCTACAGACATGCGGTTGTTTGCCATTGCATATGCCATGTATAAGAAGAACTACACCGTTGACCAGATTCATAACCTTACTAAAATTGACAAAGTGCGCCCTCCAATGATCTATTCAGACGGTTATTAACCCTCGTGGCAGTGGTATTTGTACAAGATTGACAATATCGTCCAGACTCATAGTGCACTGAAGGCCGCAGGTTCTGTTCAAAATGTTGATTATGACCTTATGCTCCGCGCTAAGCGTATGGGCTTTGCTGACGCCCAAATTGGTGATCTTATCAATGCCACTGAGGACGCTGTTCGCGCTGCTCGTAAAGCTCTTGGTATCACGCCTTTTGTCAAACGTATCGACACACTTGCTGCTGAGTATCCCGCGCACACCAATTACCTCTATACCACATACAATGCCTCGTCACATGATGTGGAATTCAATGATAAAGGTACCATGGTTCTAGGAAGTGGTGTCTACCGTATTGGAAGCAGTGTCGAGTTTGATTGGTGTGCTGTCACCTGTGCAAGGAAGCTCAGGGATATGGGCAAGAAGACGATCATGGTAAATTACAACCCGGAAACTGTCTCAACAGATTTTGATGAGGCCGATCGGCTCTATTTCGAGGAGCTTGGCTACGAACGCGTAATGGATATCTACGAACTCGAAAGTGCTCAAGGTACCATCGTTAGCGTTGGTGGTATGTCACATAGTCATACTCGACGAGCCATGACAGTAATGCTTTGTGCCCTCAGGTCAACTGCCGCAAAATATCGCCTTGCGCCTCAAGAATTCTGGCATCAACGTCCTAGGCACTGATCCCAAACAAATTGACATGGCTGAGGATCGTCACAAATTCTCGTCAGTACTCGACTCTATTGGTGTTGATCAGCCCGAATGGTCAGAAGTCAGCTCTCTCGAAGCTGCTAAGGCCTTTGCCAATAAAGTTTCGTGGGTATCATATTATATATATCTATATTGTCGGCTCATTGTAATCGTTCAGCTATCCTGTTCTCATTCGTCCTTCTTACGTCTTGTCTGGTGCTGCTATGAACGTTGTCTACGCCGAGGAAGAATTAGAGGAGAAGCTTTCTAAGGCTGCTGATGTCTCACCTCTTCATCCCGTCGTTATCACCAAGTTCATCGACGGTGCCCAAGAGATTGATGTTGATGCTGTCGCCTACCAAGGCAAACTTCTCATTCATGCTGTATCTGAGCACGTTGAAAACGCTGGAGTCCATTCTGGTGATGCCACGCTCGTTCTTCCTCCTTTTTCACTCAATAATAACGACATGTCTCGTCTCAAGACCATCGCTGAGAAGGTCGCAGCGGGTTTCAAGATTTCTGGTCCCTACAATATGCAGATCATCAAGAGACCTGTCGAAGATGGCGCTGAGGCCGAACTTAAGGTGATTGAGTGCAATCTCCGTGCTTCGCGATCATTCCCTTTTGTTTCCAAAGTCCTTGGTCACAATTTCATTGAAACTGCCACAGCTGCTATCACCGGCCACCAGGTCCCCGCGCCTGTTGATTTGATGGCACAAAAACGCGATTACACTTCAATCAAAGTTGCACAATTTTCCTGGACTCGTCTCGGTGGTGCCGATCCTTTCCTCGGTGTCGGTAAGTCGAATTGATTTTCTTCGAATGAATCATATCTTTATATCATCACAGAAATGGCTAGTACAGGTGAAGTTGCCTCCTTCGGCAAGGACATCCACGAAGCCTACTGGGCTTCTCTTCTCAGTACTACTGGTTTCAAAGTTCCCAAAGCTAATTCTGGTGTCCTCATCGGTGGTGACGTGACCAAATCAGAAATGGTTGCTATTGCCAAGGAGCTTCAAAACCTCGGCTTCAAACTTCATTGTTCTTCTCTTGCGGTAGAAGAATACCTTAATGCAATTCCCTATGTGACTGCCAAGCGCATCATTTTCCCTACATCTGACAAGCGCAAACTCCGTGAAGTGTTCGATGAATTTGATATTCAGTGTGTCATCAATATTGCCCGCTCACGTGGTCAATCCTTTACCGATGAGGATTATGTTGCTCGCCGGTGAGTATGGGTCACATTTTCCTCGCGGTCACTGAGATGTTGGTGCTGACTGTTGGATCTATGCAACAGAAATGCTGTTGACTTCGGTCTTCCCCTCTTGAACAATGCCCAGACTGCCAAGTTGTTCGTGGAGGCATTAGCAAAGAAGATACCCCAGGGAGGTCTGAGAGGTTACACAGAGGGTCGTGTCCCCTCTGAAGTTCGCTCTTGGCGCGAGTTTGTTGGCTCGCGGGCATGAAAAATTATCTAACTAATATCAGAAATGAGGAGTGCACTTATGTACGTTTTATTTTCAAGGCTATATCTCTGAGCAGGCAAAATTTTGACAATGTAACATGTACAAACCTCGATATAGATACACAATTCTTGAAAGAATAATTCTGTTCGAAATTAAAAGTAAATTATCAGTCGTAATCGAGCATATTCAAATCTTCGAGTGAGCAGAGCTGGTTCAAATCAAGCTCCACGGATGGGCCTGAACGGGACTTGTCAGTCTGCTCACGCATCCGTTTCACCGAGAATTTCTCTACAAGGCTGTGTTCCATTTTGTCTTCGATAAGATCTGCGACTAAGCGACCGATCACCGGAAGGAACTCCAGACAAACACATCAATAAACTTTCTCTACTCTGCTGCTAGGAGTTACCTTGTATGCATGACCACTTCCAGCAGTGGCGAGAATGAGGTTGCGGGCTCTTGGATATTTGCTAATGACCCAATTAGTGTCTGGGGTGTCATTGTACCTGGAGTTATAGTTTCAACATCAGGTGTGAATGCCAGAAGTAATTATTGAGAGAAAACCCTCTCTCTGGGAATTGGATATGGGGGACAGGACATCGTTTGATATGACACCCACCAACAGAGACGAGTGGCGCTGAAGGGTTTCCGAGCAAGATCCGGGTAAATTGTGCCTAAACCTTTACGAAGTTCTCTTAAGGCTTGTTTAGGTATGGCCAAACCAGTATCAGGGTCCGATAATATGGTACGGGGCGTTGATATATTGGAGTCCGTCGCAGTATGCAAAAATCCTGGGCCATGTATGGCTATCTTGAGGACGTTTTTAGCGGTGGGCTATGTAGGAAGTTCATCAATTATCATTATCCAGGGATATGAACAGATAACACACAGGAAATGCATAGAATCCGGAAGCAAAACCTAGAACCACGGGGCAATCTTTGTACTGCTCTCCCTCTGACTCTGTGAGCTGGATCATCGCAACGCATTGACTATGTCACCTCGGAAATCAGTATAAAACCATGATTTGGGTCACCATCAGCTTACCCAGTCGCTAAACATGTATGATGAAGGCCTAAGTCAGGGAATGCCGAGGGTGACCAGGAACCGGTAGCGATTACCACCAGTTCAGCCTCGTAGAAATGACCATCGGTACACGATACACCCGTCACTGTTCCATCTTTTTGCTGGATGCTGCAAACGGATTTTCCAGCATGAATTACTGCTCCAAGACTTTGAACTTTTGATAATAAAATTCGGACGCCTTGTCCTGCATCTGCCCAGCCTCCATCGCGATTGATATAACCTGTGCAGTACAAATAAGGCCAACTAGTTTTCTCAAATGACCCAACAGGGACACCAGATGGAAATGCCGAGCGAATGGTGTTTGGGTCAGGAAGGGGTACCAAGCTACATCCGAGCTTGAAGTCATTTCTATATGCTTCGTCGGCATACGAGGATGAACTAGACGTGGGGACGGTGTCACTGTCGCCTCCTGCTTCCAGTGCTTCTGATTTGCCTTCCGTAGAGCTATTGTGATCCAAAACAAGCACGCCAGATCTTGCGTGGGGAAAGTGAAACAAAGGGAGAGAGTAAAAGATCAAACGAATGGAAATCCAAAAGCGGATTATACGTTGAGAAGAGACAAGTTCAATATTTCAATATGAGCGCGAGTCGAGAGTGGTTCTTGGATCTTGAGAAAAAACGTACTCGTGATAAGTATCACCCCAAAATGTTCTGTCTTTCCAAGCCTCGATGGCTTCACGGGCCAGTTCAGCATAAAATCTATCGTTGTACGAAGATCGAACGACTACAAGGGTTGGGATCATAAACAAATAGATTAGTTACACACTTCAATGTCGCTGAATGGATGCTCACTGCGGTTGATGTCATTACTTGATGCATCGGGGGCAGGTAACACAGTTGAACGGTCGAGTATCGTGATGTTTGTGTAACCACGTATCAAGAGATGATAAGCAGTAGACAGTCCAAAGCAACCTGCCCCAATAATGACCACTCGTTGGCGCTGTTCCTCGAAGCGTTCCTGCTGCAAATAATCATCCATTGGGAAGGTGTCTTAATTCTGTGGCTAATTTTGTATCCAGTTAAGTCTATGATTTGAAGTTAAACATTTGCGTCTATTCACCGCGTAAACTTCTGGCTGGACCGACGCACAAATGAAAGCGCTTGGGCTCTTACTTGGTAATGGTATTTCTACCATTTCCAGAAAGATCATGTAAGCTAATTGTCATGAATTTCATGAGAATAGTAGACTGATGATCCAATCATTTCCGGTGTTTTATTCATCTCGGTCTCTCGCCCACATCGGCTTGTATCATATGTATCTTATCCGCAGTGCTCTCTTACGTCCGATGGGAAATTTCAGCTCGACAACTCACAGCATTGTGTCAGAAGTATAACTGCTCCCAAGACATCTCACATGAGACGAATAGATGATAAAGTACATATGGCTCGAATTCTTGCTGTGCTCGGTGTGAACAACCCTGGTCCGTCTATTCCTATGCAACCCGACTATCGCCTCAATTCCAAAAAAGTGTCCGTAGGCTCACTGGTCGTGTTTCATATCGGCGCACCTTGGTCTGGCAGGCGCTCTATCGCGTATTTTCGGTTGATAACATACATCAACGGAACACCAGGAATTTGTCGTATGCGTCGTCTGAGCTCCCGATCACAAGTTGCAATGATATAACATTTATGTGATGTGACTCGTTGAACAAGACAGTCATCGGCATAGGTACCTAGATGGGAACAAGTGAGTCGTTCGAATCTCGGGTCGCGTGCTACACTATTGTCAGTAATCAGCTCAATTCATCTCCGTTTATGATCACAAATTGAAGAGCTAACCGAAGTGCAAGGCGGTATTTTGAACCTAGTTTTTCAAGCTCAGCAAGAACACAGTCAGTGACACACGGGATACCTGCAATATAAATGGACTGAGATGGATTGCTCCCAATCTAGGAATAAATTCTCCTACATTTGGCATAGAGACAGTCCATCATTCCACTGACCAGTTCTAGTTTATTTTGTAAGCTGAAGTTTATGAAATTTGTGTCAATGAGAACACGATACGGCGGGACAAGTGCAGTATTATGAGCAAGGAAAAGCGAGGAGGTAATTTGTGGCCTAGCAGAGTCAGATGTCAAATCAATGAGCAAATGGCCAAGGCAGAACACTGACAATCTACGGACTGCCTTTTCTTTCGCTTCCTTTTCTTTTTCAACTTGCTTGACCTTATTTTCTCGTCTGTGCCAACATGGAATGAGCGACTGGAAGTCAATCAAGAAGGATGAAGAATTCAACTACGCACAGGCGTATATCATTTGGATTCAGTAAGCGTTTGACTTGAGCAAATTTCCTGGTCTTCTTTGCTTTCCCCTACCATTGGATTTTGTCAAAAATATGACACTGATAATTGATGATGATAGGATTTACCATGTCGAAGGGATGTAGAAGAAAAAAATGGGCGTCGTTTTACATAAGCTGGTTCTGACTAACCTCTGCGCCAACAATCACAACAATCACAGCAATCATGGAAGCATAACCCGTAGCGCTGAGATGAAACTGATGAAAAAAATTCAATCTTTTGTTTTCTGATAGTCGCCCTGGGATAGTCGACCTAGACGACAGCAAAAGGGTGTTAAGGAAGAGATCCTCAAACACATGACCCATCCGCTCCGAGATTGTCGGAGTCAGCATTTGCCACGTCTTCACATACGTCCAAACGATCACTTGCTGTGGGCGCAGAATTCTCAACGTCGCTCTGTCAATTCATCGCGACACACAAGACTGACAAGCAAGTAGTGTGTTTGTGTTTAATCTAGTTCAATCACACAAGTGTGATTTGTAATACAATGTTTGACATAAAGGATACAGGAGGAGGCGAAAGCAGCGCCGAAGAAGGCACAGGAGGAGATGAAACGGTACGTGGACAGCAATAGGAGCGAGGGGGAGGCATTTGATCAGTTCTGGGCAAAAGCATGTCATTCGTCAAACTACATCTACGGGTCGGAGACGCTGTGGACACAGCATTCAGAGCCGATCCGAAATATTTTCCTGTACCTTACTTCCATTTGGACTAAAACTCCTTTTCATGTCTACCATATATATATACATTTCTTACAATGACTCCTCATTCTGTGCTATGACGATCCACCCTTCCACAGCTATGTCTTGTTCACCATCCAAAAATATATTCCTTCATAACGAGGATCCTTGTACGATCTGGTCGAAGAATGTACAATTTAATTCTTCTCTCCTCAAATCATTCCTACAGTCCTTCAAGGAGCTCGAGGCATTCAAGTATATCTCCTATTCTACATCTGACGTTATTTC
>Ga0153987_1000209_pt1 | contig 21079 bp, 27 predicted proteins | sample TSNC071MetaG_FD_102279 | JGI IMG/M metagenome (GOLD analysis project Ga0153987, IMG submission 102279) | Attine ant fungus gardens microbial communities from North Carolina, USA - TSNC071 MetaG | ecosystem: Host-associated > Fungi > Mycelium > Unclassified | place: USA: North Carolina, William B...
TCACGATTCAGAATGATCGACCAACGATCAGGACTGGAAATTCTCAGTGAATTTCTCAGCGCAATTTTCTTCCAGCCCAAAGGCTGAAGGATGCGCATCACATACCAAATTAAGAAGTTGATGCCATGAATTGCTTGTGATCATGGAAATTTATACCACAGCCAAACAGTGAGTCATTGGTTTCTATGACTATGCATCATCTCTGCATCATCTCCTGATATCTTTCTCTTCTCCTCTCTGCAAGTTTCGGTGATCGGAGAATACGCGGATAGAGCCATCGAAAAGAGGTGGTACTGGCGGAGTAGAACCTGATTATCTATCATTCTCGAGTACTCATCAATTCATGGTATATTTTTTTCTGAAGTCGAACTCGAAAACATTTTACAGGAGAGAGAGATAGTCACAACACACGAGCCAGAAAACCCTCGGGAACGGAACACTCGCCAGGAGTTTCATTCCGAGGAGTAGAAATTTTGAAGTAGGGGAATCAGCTGCATACGCTATCTGTCGTTGTTGTGAGACTCGGCCCATCGATCAAAACTCCTGGAAATCTTGACTTATCACGGGTCAAGAATGTGCGGGCCATATGACCTTGAGCGCAAGTATAAATCTGGAAACAAATATCAGAGAGAAGGTGGGTGTTATTTGGCAGCATGACGAGAAGATGCCTATCCACCCGATCATGAAAACTAAATAGGAGATGTATTATAATGTATCATGACCGGCTGCTGCTGCACCCTCGATCTGGATGCTTATAGGTTTATTTCGATAAACATGACATCATAAAAAAATATTCAAACACGGGACAAAGTGACTTCCTGTTTGAGAGCCCAAGCTAATGTCCAAGAATTGGATTTATTTGAACATTGATGTTTGACAACAAGAACTTGGAATCAGGCAGCCAAAACAGCGGCGGGGGCTTCCAGGGTCTTGGATTCATCATCATCAACCTCATATGCTATCCCAAAAATCTAGGAAAAATTCAAAATCACAGAGGCATGCTTGAAGTCAACTGGATCTGCCGACGCAAAGAGTGTGTCAACTTTTGACCAAGATCAGAGAATTTAAACCTCTACTCCCTAATGGAAGTCTTGGACAAGATGTCTTTTGAGAACTCCATCACACCCATCTGAGATGATCACTCAGCGATCATGCTCATGGTCCATGATGAGAGGACTTGAGCAGTGTGCATAACACAGCATCTGCCGTAAATAAACTTGTCCCTGTGTGATACGAGGCTGATGGTAAATTCGCCCATCCATCTCATGAGAATGCATCATACATCCATAAACAGCCTCCGGGAATAAGTATCATACATTGAGAAGCCGCTTTCCTCCTTGCCACACCGTAAAGCTAACTGCAGTCATAGGAATAACCTTCATATAGCCGATGCTCAGTCCGACGTAGAAACTTCGCCATCCTCGGGCTTGCCAGATAGCTCTCACAGTCTCATCCCAACGCAACCATCTATCAGGCCTCGTGATACCACCCACCTGCATCCGACGACGCACGACTTCGAATGGATATGAGGCCGTCTGCGCCACGGCTCCAGACAAGGCGCCAAATGCCAAATCCGCCAGTGGTGTAGACAGCTCGTGATCTGTCCTCGGAGGAGGCAAGAATCGCGATCTGAGGTAACCCCAACAAAGGAAGGACACGCCAGCGTACGGAACCATTCCAGCGATGGTGACCGTGAAACCGCGGTAGAACTTGAGGAGAGGATTTCTGTTAAAGTAGTGGGCCATATCCACTGTTTCGCTTGCACGCGTCAGGTTGATAGGTCGTTCATGATAGATCTGCAGAAAAGCACTGGTGAAAGATGGGCGAGGCGCGTGTTGGGCGTAATGAGCTGCTCTTGTATGGAATGCCATTCGCACGCGGATGATTTCCAGAGGGTATGTGAAGAAAACGGACATGATCCCTGCGTTCAGAGCAGATTGGCGTGGCCCACTAGAGAGAGAGAGAGAGATGGACGTACCAGAGATGGACCCAGCGAGGAACCTGCGCGCGTTCGTCTCATGGGCCCTCGTCGGCATCAGAATCTGCTCCAGATGGTTGAGTATTCCTGATACTGTGACTGGAGAAGGGAAACACCGCACATGATGGACTTGGTCGTACGTCATGAATTTAATCGCTGCATACGGAAAGATACGAATGAGTGTGGCAGAATGGCCCTGAAAAAGTCCTCGAATGCTCGATTGTCGGTATATGTCAAGACCTGCGCGAAATGTACCGACAAAAGTTCCTGGCAGGCAGTTGGAAAAAAGACTTGTAACAAGATCCGAGCAGGTCTCACGAACCGGCATATTTCTGAAAGTCTGGATTTGATGCCTGGAAGAGAATTTTCACTCTGTCAAGCGGTGCAACGACCGATTTTGCCTGCGACCGAGATGATCAATGTGAGTGACCGCCAAGGGCGACGACGACGCACGACACAGCCGGCAATGCCACCAGCAAGCCCCGAGCGAGCGATGTAAGAGATGCTTTGCTTATCCCGATGCAAGCCGGAGGCATTCGAACTCATTCGAAAGGGGCAGGCTGAGGGAGAGCATGCAAAGCCAAGGTCCGTTCGGACCATGTTTGATCCGCTGCGGCAAACGCCGGGGAGCGATATCCTCACGCGACACGGGGTCGACGCGTCTTGGACTATGACTTCCAAGGCCAAGTCGGACACAAAAATTCTCAAAGGCCAGGAGGCCGAGGAAAAAATTCTGGAATACATGAAACTTGTAAGTCAAAGCTCATGTTCTGGAGCCTGCTGATGCCCATGTCTAGATGAACCGCCCGTTCGGAGCGGTCGATGTGGCTGCCAACCTCAAGGGTGCCGTGCCAAAGGCAACCACCCAGAAAATCCTCCTGGCTCTCGCTGAAAAAGGCGAGCTAACGCAGAAGACTTACGGTACCCTCAGCAGGGTGTGTGTATGCCTTGCCGCGCTTGACATGACTTTGCAGGGAAGACCACCTTTTTTGTGGTCAATCAGTCCAAGTTGGACTGTCTTCCTGCAGAGGAGATTGCCATGCTGGATACTGAACTCAAGCGTGTGCAAGACCAGAGCCAGGGTCTGGCGGTCGAGCTGAAGAACGCATCGGCTGGCAAGCCCACACGGCTGGTATGTTATTGTACTCAAGACTGACACTGTGCGGTATAGAACTGGCCAAAGTGAGGTCGAGCCCTACTGACGCCGAGGTTGATGGTCGACTTGCTGAGACAAAGATCCTGGTACCTGCTGACGAGCGATGCACACGACCCTCTCACCCACGTTCACACAGATCACGCAAGCGAGAGAACGCCTCGAGCCGCTGCGTCAGGGAGCCCCACCCATTTCGAGTGAGGAGCTGGCACAGATGGACCAGGAGTGGACCCGCTGGCGAGGAGAATGGGTGCGGCGACGAAAAGTGTTCACAGAGTAGGAGTGCCAGTCCAGCTGGGGCTCGCGGGCTGATGTATGGCAGGTTCTGGCAGCTGGCAACGGATGTGCTTGCGCCGCAGGACGCCCGGGAGCTGGCCGAGGACGTTGGGCTGGAGTGGGACGGCGCGGAGCACGGGGTGGTTGAGGCGGGGCGGCTGTGTGGAGAGCAGAGGGGTCTGAAGAGGAAGCGGTGGCCGTAGCGGTAGTGACTTGTGAACTATATAGGACCACACAAAACACAGACAAACTGCGTCTCTCTTCTCCTCCATGTCCTTCCAGAACCCAGTCCGTCTCTCCCCTCTCCTCCGTCTCCTGCTCACCCCCCGCAGATCCGACGCAAGCTCGTCATCGTCGGCGACGGTGCGTGCCCAGCCTCGCCCCCTGCCCCTCCTCATCCCCGCAGGTGCCTGTGGAAAGACCTCGCTTCTCTGCTCATTCGCGTTGGGCAGGTTTCCACAAGAATATGTCAGTCCTCGTCTCCAGCTCAGCCCCCGCTCTCACCTCTTTTTGCCAGGAACCAAGTAAGCACTGCCCCCCGTTCCATCCAGGCGTCCCCAACCATGCCCAGCTGTGTTCGACAACTATGTGGCAGAGATCAAGCTAGACGAAAAGCCCGTCCAGCTGGCACTATGGGATACTGCGTGTGTTGTCGTTTCCCCCTGTGCAACTAGCTTACCTAGTCTTTTTCCTTGTTCGGCTCGCATCCAGTGGTCAGGAGGAGTACGAAGTGTGTTACCAAAACAAAAAGCTACTTCTGATAAGCTCACAAACGTAATCCAGCGACTGCGGCCCATGTCCTACGCCCAGTCCCATGTCATCCTCATTGCGTTTGCACTCGATACCCCTGACTCGCTGGAAAACGTCACGACCAAGGTACGACATGCACCCTCGTCTTTGATCATTCCCAACTCGTCTGCATGCAGTGGATTGAAGAAGTCCGCGAGCTCTGCGGTCCGAATATCCCGGTCATCCTTGTCGGCTGCAAAGCAGATCTGCGGCCCAGCAACCAGCATCCAGATACACCGGACCATCCCTGTCCCTGGGTAACGCGTGAAAGGGGCGAGCGTGCCGCCCAGGCAATCGGGGCTCGTGCTTACAAGGAATGCTCAGCCCTCAAGATAGAAGGTGTTGACGACGTCTTCGAGGCTGCGACAAGAGCCAGCATGCTGGTGCGAGAAGGGGCCCCGAGCCACCCTCAGGCTGCAGAAGCAAGACATCACCGTCGACGCAGCTCAGGCAAGGCTGCATCTGACGAGACTGGGAAAGGACTCAGGTGCTGCGTTGTCTGCTGAACAAGTCTCATTTGCTAGATGTCTATTTCTCTGTATTATTCCTCACTAGTGCATCTCAATCACCACGACGCTTGCCTGATACCTGTTCCTTGAGCTCCCAGCTAACTCCACAGCCGCAGCCAGTTCCCTTTGCCTGTGGATTGTCTACTATACGGAAGCTACTTCCAATCAGCTCTGTCGCGTAGTCTATCGTTGATCCGTTGAGAAGCGACAGTGAAACGGCGTCCACAACGAGATTGGAGGGTTGGACAGCTGGATGAGAAAAGTGACTACGAGAGCAGTCAGCCGTCCTGTCCGACAGCGTGCTTGCTGAACGCACTAGTCATCTGGCTGCGTCTCCTGAGCAAGCTCCATCCTGTATTGATATCCGTGACATCCACCAGACTCTACTGATATGCGCAGAGCGGCAGATGGATCATTTCCCTGTACCGCTATTGATCTGAGTTGCTTTGGGCCCAAAGTGGGTATTCAGTTTCACAAAAACGGGAGCGCGTCCTCACTTGAGCAGCCCTGTCCGTGATCACAAGCTTGACCTCGTCGGGGGGTAAGAGTTGGACGTCCAGCTCCTCCTCTTTTATGTAATCCGGCGACGGCGTTTGGAGCACCATGATGGGTTTCGAGGGCAGTCGACCCGCAAGCGCAGCATACCATCGTGTAGAAAACCTTGCAGGATGTCGGGTTGATGTCTGAGCAACGGATCTGGAGGCATGTGTGAGCCGTACACGATGACACACGAAATGTCGGGGGTGGGAAGAGACGGCTCGGGCCAAGTTGAGCGTCGGACGGGACATTTGCAAAAAAGAAAAAGAAATCGCTGGCCAGTTACGTCATCACCATCCCTTCACACGTGGTCAAATGCGTCCTCCACGTCGTCTGCCTCATTGCATCGGAAGACGACGGGCACCACCTAGAAAATACTCGTCTCTCGCAGCTCACGGCGCACATCCGAACGACGAGTGTGATATTGCTATCGTCGGAGGCGGCCCCGTGGGCTTGGCTTTAGCAGGTGCACTCAGTACGCCCCCACACTCACAAGCTATCCGTCCCAGAAAAAAAATGTTTTTTGTTATGTAGACGCCTCGAACGTTGTGCGTGCAAACTTGCGCATCGCTCTTATTGAAACCAGTGATCTGAGCCCCATTCGCAATTGGGAACCCGTCCCCGATAACTATTCGAGTCGTGTCAGTTCAATCACGAATGTCGCTTATGCTTTTCTGCGAGGTTAGCGCTTTTTTTATGCCTATGCGAAGGTTCTGACACGGAGACCTGGAAGATATCGGTGCATGGGAACATGTCCAGAATGAACGCACATGCCCAATTGAGAATATGCAAGTCTGGAATGGTATTTCGGGCGCACGGATCAGCTTTGATGTTATTGAGACGACGAGGAACCAGTTTGAAGGGATGGCACGCTTGACGGAGAACCTCAACCTCCAACGAGGACTCTTGCGTCTACTGGATAATCACGCTCCAGCCGTCGATCTCATTCATAAAACTCGAGTGACATCAATCGACAGGGAATCCCAAACTTACGGAACCTGGCCTATTGTCACCTTGAGCAATGGTCGTCGGCTGAGAGCTAGGTTGTTGGTCAATATACAGGTCTACTCTGAACGCTCAAAAACTAATGATGGGTTTCTTAGGTCGGAGCAGACGGATCCAATTCCCCAGTCAGAAACTACGCCCAAATATCCTCTTCGGGCTGGTCCTATGACGCTCGAGGGCTAGTTGCCACACTTGTCCATCGTCCTCGAGGAGAATTCGAAGGACCCAATACCACAGCTTACCAACGTTTCCTCCCCACAGGTCCGATCGCATTCTTGCCCTTGTCACCGACCATTTCCTCCCTTGTCTGGTCGACTAAGCCTCACATTGCACAAGCATTACAAGCTGCCGATCCTTCTGTTCTTGCGTGTATGATCAATGCTGCTTTTCGCTTGCCCCCTCTATCACTTGCATATCTCTATGATCAGATTTCTGAGGCACAGACTCGAGGCACAGTGCTGACCGGGGAGCAGATTCAAGAAGAGATAATTTGGCGAGAGAACAGTCACGCTATCAATCCACACTCTGCTTTATCGACTCGTAGTACGTTTTCAGCAATTGGAATACCTCCTACAGACTCGGAACTGTTTCCGCCGCTCGTGACCTCCGTTCAACCTGGAAGTGTAGCTTCTTTTCCCTTGATGTTGAGACATTCCGAATCGTATCTTGGTAAGGATGCAGGAGCGCGTACAGTCCTCGTTGGCGATGCAGCACATACAATTCATCCCCTTGCTGGACAAGGCCTCAACTTGGGACTCGGAGATGTGGAATGTCTCTCGAGATGCATTGAAACAGCGGTTCTCCTCGGTAGTGACATTGGTGAGTTCTCATATCGAAAACCACCATTTTCACGGATGGGAGAGAGATTTTTTTTTTTTTTTTTTTTCCTTCCATGCAGTCCGTGCTATCACATCATGCATTTCCACTGACATAGAGACAATAGGATCGTACATGGCGTTACAGCCGTACTTTCGAGAACGATATCTGAAAAATCACACGATGATGACCGTGGTGGACCAATCACCCAACTTGTTCGGTCTTGGTTCGGTTTTGGAAGTGGTCAATGAATCAGAGTCACTCAAGGAGCATATTGTGGCCGCAGCGGGTGGTCGCGGTCCTGTGATTGGAGCGCCGATGGGTTGGGGAAACGTTGTCGAAAATGTCGAAGCTCTCTACGGCGCTGCTCGTGTTGTGCAGACCTTGGGAAGGCAGATCAAGAGTATAGTTCGTGATGGAGTGCAGAGTCTAATAGTGAAAAGAGGTCATTGATAGATAGATACTGCGAAAAGGAATGGTGAGCAAAAAGTTGGGACAATCTTGGTAGATTTTCGTTTTCATGATTCTGTATCGATGATCTTGAATGCAATGTATATTAGTGTGGTCTAAACTAACCACATGGATAACGTCGGCACTGAATTCTGTATCTAGTAGTCTCTCTGCCGACTGGACTCCCTCGAGCGATCTCCCCTATCAGGGCGGTTGCGGTCAAAGTCTACCTGTCTGTCTCTTTTGCGTTGGTCTCCGTTGCGCTCTCGGTCGCGTGCTTTTTCCCGGTACGGATACTTGTCTCTTGCCTTGTCCCTGTGCCCCCGCTCGCGTTCGCGCTCCCTTTCCCGATCTCGGTCACGCCGGTGGTCAGATTCCCCTCTGCGACGGTGACCGTTGTACTCATTGGCGCCATCAGCAGATGGTGAATTTCGTCTTGAATAATTCGGCGACTGCGAACGTTCTCGACCTGAACCAGGAGTATCTCCCTTTTCCCGCTCTCTCTTGACTACGGGAACATACCTCTTCTCCGGACGAGAAGAACCTTTCTTCTTTTGAGTGCCATCGTCGAATGCTTCCATCTCTTTAGCCCCTATCCCAAGAAGAGCAGGACGTGCTGTTGGTAGGTATGGTTGGACGCGCCCTTTGCCCGTCTTTGAAGCAGCTGTTCCTTCAGTCCAGCCCATACCACGAAGCATGGCGGCACCGAACTGTTCAACCGGCACACGAGCGTAGTCTTCGAGGCTCGCAACTTCTGGGAGCTCCTCCACGTCCTGTTTGTACGCATCTTCTTCCGACATCGGCATTGGAATAACATCAATGACGGATGCGCCCGAGGCGAGACCATGAGCCTCGGCCAGAATCGCGCGGCGAGCAACCTCTTCTTCTGAAAGATCAATTTTGATGTCTTCCACCACTTCCTCCTTCACCCCCGTACTCTCGTCGACCTCGACCTTGACGATTTTCCTGCCCAGCTGTAATCCTGATAGAACAGGACCTGTACCGATGACGTCCTTCGTACCCAATCCTCCAACAGATCCATCTACACCATCGTGGACCTTGGCAGAGGATGGTATATACTGCTGAGCACTTCGCCGTTTGCGTGCTAGTTCTCGCCAGTCCTTGTTCTTCAGCGCGGGAATCACAAGAGGCTCTTGTTGCTTCTTCCTTTTATTTTCATGCAATCTGGTGAGCCAAGTAGCATCGATAACGACTTTTGTGAGTTGAGATGACTGCAGAAAGTAGAGAAAGGAGTTGACACACCGCTCAACACCAAATTTGTCGAATCCGGTGACCAGCTCATCCTGGGCTACATCATCTTCGTCGCTGGAGCCGTCAAACACTGGCGAGTTGAGACCGGTGTGGGCAAGAGGGCTGCCTGAAGGAGGGAATTCGACTGGCTGCAGACGACGGGGAAGCAAAGGGACCTTGAAGGAAGAGCTATCAGACTCTGGACCCGACGATGCTGCACGAGAGACAGGGGTGGGTCTGCGAACAGTAAAGGACACTTTCTGGGCACCCGACATGGGAGGACCGACTCAAGATAATATTTGCTTATGTAATGAATCCTATACTTGGTCTCGGTTTCCGGTGGCACCACCAGGTGGAATACCAAGAACAGATCCTGCTCTAGACGACCCTGCCTGAGACCCTGAAGCCCTGGATGGACCACCAACACCTATGCTTCTAGCCGGGCGAGAAAGTGTGCTCCCGGCAGTTCTGGCACTTCCAGTCCGACCAGGTAACTTTTCGTGCTTCACAAGCGGTGTTCTCAAAGAACCCTCACTGCCAAAACCCGACGAGACAATATCCTCCTCGTCATCCACATTGGTATATAAATCGGGGTGGGGTATCACTGGTGGATTCATATTATCCCCAAAGGTATTTTCAAAGCCATAACCTTGCAATGGGTCCGAGGGCATGGTAACGGGATCATTTTTCCCAGACAGTATTGTGAGGTTGGGTTGCGAATCTGCTTCTAGTATAGGCGAAAGTAAAGATTCATTATCGAGATTGATACGGGCAGGACCCGACTGAGGATCAGGTGACAATCCAGCACTTCTAGGGCCGGGTGTAGGCTAGATAAGACAGGGAACAGGATCACAGGAATTTCTCTCAGTTGCTGCTGTGAAAGAAAGAAAAAATGGTGCGCACTGGAGGTAGGACTTTGATTTTGGGCGTCGATGAGCTTGTGGTCGATACGCTATCACGCGGACCGGTATCGGGGATAACTGGAGGCCGGAAAGATATCGAAGACGCCCCCGAAGCGGTTCGAGGCCTACTGTATATGGGTCCTAATAGACTCGAAGTCATCAATCTCCCGGACTGAGCACCCTGTGCCACAACCATTTAATTTTCGAATCTTAGAGTCAAGCATAACGCACTTACAAGTGAAGGTTGACGTGCAAGGCTTGCTGCATGGCGGGTTTCCGGACTGCCCTCACGGCTCAAGAACTCTGGAATAGCGCTCATCGGCGATCTTCCTGCAGCATGGTTCGGGTTCGCAATCATGTCCATATGAGAAAGTGTTGTGGATGCAGAAGCAGGAGAGGTGAGACGACCAAGGCCTGGGTGGAAATTCGCCGAAATCATAGGTGGGATCATCTTTGGAACCTCATTTTCAACAGGAACCACTACAGGCTCAGGTGAGGGTGGAGGGCGAGAAAACTCATGAGGCGGAGGCAAATGTATCTTATTATCCTCCTCCAGATGGGGTATGAAGTTATCTGGCGGAATCGCCGAGAGTGGAACGTACGGTGAAGGTGAAGCATTTGGAGGACGGATAAGTTCTGGTTCCTCTGGCATTGGCTGGCTCACTAGAGGGAGAGAGGGAGATGGCGGCATCTCCAGGGGAAGCCTTGAAAACAGATTGCTTGGTATCTCAGAGTGTCGTGAGGTTTGAGGATGTAACATCTGACTGGAATTGAATGAGATTCTTGTATCCCCAGACACGGGTGGACCAGCGCGTGCAATATTCTCGAGTTCAGACTGAGCCAGCTTCAGCCCTTCTTGATAACCCATTTCCCTTCCCTTTTTCAAGCCTTCCTCCAGACCCTGTTGACGACCTTCATCCTGGGCCTTCATGACGTTCATCCCTTCCCTCATCCTACGTATTGTAGACCTTGCATCTGCAGCTTCCCTTTCGGCTTGGAAACGCCTCTCATCTACCTCTCCGATTACATTCTGAGCACGGAATATTTCCTTCTGCGCCTCTTCATATTGAATCTTGTACAATCTGCAAGAACGTTGAGCCAGATTTATGTAAAGGTAGTCAGACGTAAGCTGACTTCAACTCCTCTTCCAAACGAGAGATTTCTCGCATAGCTCGTAGCTTGTCCTCGTAGATTGACTTGAGGTACGAAATGGCCTCAGAGGCTCGTCGATCCGCGTAGTCGGCCCTTTCCTTCTCAAATCTGAGGTTATCGTACATCTTATGAACAAGTTTCTGTAGTTTCCTCGGGTCACGGTCATCTCCCAGTAGACGTTCAAGGCTCTTAAGTGACTGACGACTGTAGCTCCCTTGTGAGCCATTACTCGACTTGGAACTGCCCTCAGTAGATGCAAGAGCAACAGGAGGGACGGGTTCCTGGGGTATGAAGTCTCCAAGCAGCCCAGATTCCATGGTAGAGGCACACATAATACAGGTGGTAGTAAGAACTGAACTGAGTAATGATGTCGGTCTTCGTAAATACTGATATTGTACAATGGACAACATTCAGACACTCCATATCCTGCTTTCTGATGTTGACTCGGAGGAACTGTCGTCGAGATGCTTATACTCTTTGGAGTCTTGCGAGGACATGACTGGTACATTGAGCGATCTCGTTGCTGAACGTCCCGCATTGTGGCGACGTCTGCACCACAGAACCAACGTAGCAATAAGTACAAGGCCTGCGACTATTATTCGGAAGAGGATGAATTCATGTTGTCGAGGTTCAGGCAACCTACCACTACCAACAACCCCACCAACAATGAGATTTGTCCTGGTACCCGATGGACACCGCACAACTCGGTTGCTGTAGTAAAAAAAACACTGAGTGGCCTGTGATTTAAATTGCAGAGAGAGCAACGGTTTACGTGTATGGGTCCCTGCACTCTGTGTGATTGCCACTCTTGACAAAGATGGGTTGCCTCCCATTCGACCCTTGCTTGCTGTCGCTATTTGCTTTACCCCCGCCTTTTCCCTCGGCAAGAGCAGCAAACGCTGCAAGAAGAGAGAGATACAAGAAAAACATATGCTTTATTTGCATAACAGTCTGTTTTGAGGAAGGAGCCTGATCCAACATCCAACTCTCATTGACTTTGATCTATCAACATTTCTGTCTCTGCATTTTCGAAGTCACTTGAAAAGTCAAGTCTGTAACTGCCAGTATGGATACTGGCCATGTTATATATTCCATTCGAAAAGGGCAGATTCGAAGCACCTGTGAGAGTGAATGAGCCTGAGTGACTTTTATGATCGGAACAAAAAACAATGACTAGAGGTAGGTCACGACAGTTCTCTATGATTAGTATGCAACAATCCAGTGTATCTAACATACCGTAAACCAATCAAGGGCGTCTCAGTGTCCTTTTTGTACATCATGAGTGGAGAGCACAAAGTAATGGGTGTACTAGGGGAACGAAAATAGCTAATAATAAATTAGTTTTATTATTATTAATTATTTTTTCTAATTTAGGAAGTTGGACAATTCTAAACTAAACCTGTTTGATAGATTTTTTTCCAGGACGGTCAGCCAAAGCACAATTTAGTATCTTTCTCCAACACGATCGAGATTCAGTGATAAACATTTGTAGAATCCCAGTTTTCAAATAAAATAAGAAATATAAAACTGATCCTCAGAGCCGATTTTTGGAGAAATACATTGTTTCTGCCCGACAAACGTATCACCCGATTGAGTCAGGATCAGATATGGTGAGATCGCAGTGCAACAGCGTCAATTCCGGAACTTCCGTTATAGAGAGCGAGAGCGAGAGAGAGATACAAGTAACTGCCTTTCATGGCTCAAAAGAGGTTCTCCATCCCTTATTAGAAAACTTGGATCACTCGTCCCCAGAACATCAGTGTCCCAAGTCCGTATAACAGGACTGGGGTAACATTGACATGATCATCTTCCTTCTGACCTCTCTGCCGAAGACAAAGTAGGAGCGTCAGGAACGACTCTCACGCCGAAAATTACTTGCTTGTCGCCTGGGGAACATTTTCAATCCAGGGAAAGGGAAGTACTCGGGGTTTCCTAGGTACTGGGTGGTATAGACGATCAGCTGCCAGAAGTTCATTGAATCTCTACCAATATATCATGCTTACCGGGTAAGTAATTCTCACGTTACTGAAGTGATACGATGATGGCGTGATTAAGTAGTTCAATACGCGGACTGTGTTCGTATACCGCATAATAAATTGATGAAATAAAATAAATAAATAAATAAAAAGTAGTTCAATACTGAAGCATACATCACAGCCTCGATGGGATGTACCCCATTTGGCTCCAGGGCTGCTCTAAAGCAGTAGCCACGACGGAGCGCTCAAAAATCAATAGACGTTTCTCAACATATCAAGGAATTTCCGTCGAGTCAAAGCAATACAGTTGCAAAATAAGAGTCGCTCGACTGTGAAGATGAGCAAAATGTTCCTGCCCAAACGATCACTGGTCTCCCATACCTAAGGATCGAAAAAAAACCAAAGTTTCACACCAATCCCGGAGCGCGTGCCGTGACTCTTTCCGGCAAATACAAAAGTTCGGGCAGCTCCCCAGGCTGGAAGCTCGCCGACAGTGGTTCTTGGTCTTCATCCTTCTCCCCGATCTTTGAAAATGAGCAACTTCTCCGTTTTCGCCACCATTTCCAAAGAAAGAGGATGATCACAAGAGTGACAGCGATACTAGAAAAGACTTTGAATGAAGTCAACAATCCGGCCCTTTCACGGAGATGAAATTTTTGTTTCCCCCCCCCTCGTCTATTAGGAAGCCTCTAAGGTCTATTCCTTTCATGGGCAGCACCGGCAAGAGAAGATTTCCCGATCATCAAATCGTTAGCAAACTCACCACTAATCAACAGCACCAATTTTGTGTCTGACGATGAATCAGATTTTGGATCCGATGTACTTGACGAAGATAGAGTCGGGGACGATGTTGAAGCCGGTACTGTACCTGATGCGCTTCCAGATTCTTCTCTCTTGAAGGCATCATCGGTCAAAATACTCCAAGAGGATGGGTTAGCGCCCACGATCGGAAGCATGGAAACCATGAGAAGACTGATTGACCAATATTGAAAGGATGAGGGGGAAACCCAGGATCTTGTCACTTGCTCTTTCATGTCTCCTAATAATCTATGTAGCAAAGTTCGATTATAGAACATACGAGCAGGCACGCACCTCGTATACCAATGAGCTGCACAACAGTGAAGGATGAAATGCGTTTTAGAAGGAGAGATAATGGTATCTACTTCCGCCCTTCTGATAGTTCTAGGCGAAAGGATGAGATGAAGCACGGAGTATGCATCTGTTATGTTTTGCGCTCCTTAGTTTGATATGGTTTCAGGATTATGACCTTCTTCCAACCACAGATATCAATTTCTTGATCTGTCAGTCTGGTAATTACCGCAGTTCCGCAGCAAAGAAAACCTTCTGGATTTGGGAAGGAAAATCATATGGGCAGAGGCCACTCATTCCCAAGACTCGTGATAAGACAAACACAACACAAAGCATGACCGCTATCTCTCACACTTCCCTGCACATTACGGAGCACGGCAGCACCGCTGTACACGACGGAGTCTGTCAAGTGATCGGCGTTTTTATCCGGAGTCTATAACAGGAAAACCCTGATCGCCGAGTGTTAGGTATTCGGATGTGTGAGGACGAAACGCTAGTAAGAACAATGACGACAAAGAATCTCATTTCTAAAAGCATGAAACAAGTTCACACACAAAGGTAGGCGTCAGGTATCTAATGTAAGCAATTCGAGTGCAATTGCAATGAGTATCGGTATGAGTTGCTGTGTATCAGTATCTCTGCAAATGATCCGGTCCATGTTCAAAAATTCGATCAACGAATTCATACGGATTCTCCAGGCTATTAGATGGATGTAAACAGTGGGAAGTTATGGAATGATGCTTTCAATGTTTTCTATCTCCTCGTTACTTGCTGCAGACCTCTAATAGTGTGTAATATCACGCTACTAGATAATACATCCTCCATAGTATCCTTCTTACCAAGCTGCCTTCCACCACTCGATTATGCGTTCTCTCATCCTCTTCTCTGTCAGTCTCAATATCTTGATATTCATCCTGCGACAAATCCACTCCGTTGATGTCAACAAAATCACTGAGCCAGAACCGCTTAGACTGAGAGGTTGCAGAGGAGGTTTTGAGTCCTGGCCTTCGGATGAACAGCCAGAGAATGTACATCAAAATCATGACTGGGATCTCAATATAATACGAGACGAAGTCGATAGAATTGAATTTTGGGTGGAACGAAGACCATCCTTGGACTGCAAGATAACACAACGATCAAACTGTACCAACAATTCTAGAATTTGAGGAGACTTACTCAGGATGAGGAACAAAACAGTTATGACCTACGTCAATGCTTCGGGAAGTAGTCGTCATTGCTACGAATAACACGGACATACCACAAAACCAGGCCCCCAAGGCCACGTCCAGGCTGCACGAAACTTCAGACCATCTAAAGAACGACCTTGCTTGACCCAGGCTTTCCGAAATCGCCAGCTTGCAAGACCAATCGAAAGCCAGGCAATTTGGTTCGATACACCGACTAGGTTTTGCAACCAACTCCAGAGTGCCCCGTTACCAATGTAACTGCTACCAAAGCAGAGAAGACCAATGCTACTCGTTGCGAGTAACGAAGGCAAAGGAATTCCAACCTTGGTGGTCCAGGAGAACAAGCGAGGTGCCTGGCCTGCGGTTGAGAGACCTGTGGAGTGCATTTCCGTGAGACAAGCTATTCGAATGGGAGTGTCGCATCATACCATGTAAGACTCGAGTACCTGCAAATAGCGCGTGATTGGCAGCAGAGAGTACGGAAGTGAAGACAACTGTATTCATGAACGATGCAATTCCAACTAAGGCTTGTCATGAGACTGACCTATGCTAACAAAGAGTGTATCTCACCTGAGCCAACTTTCTGGAAAACGATGGTAAAAGGTGATGTTACTGTACTCTGATTGGAGAGATTAGGGTATGTGTAGGGTACTACCAGTGAAATTAGCGGTATTGTATGCATCAGAGTTTCCATTCTCACCGTTCAGGCCGATTAAGAGTACAGTGGCAATATAGAAGATGAGGATCCTGAGCTAAATGTCAGTCCATGGCAAGCTGACATGCCCCTCGTACTCGCCTCCAAAATACGAATTTAACGACCCTAGGCATGTTTTTAGAAGGATTCTTTGTCTCGCCAGCCGTGATACCCAAACTCTCCGTTCCACCATCTGTTGAGATAATTGATAGTATAGTGATTGGCAGGCAAGAAGCAGGGTCACCACAACTTACAGGCGAAGCTTGCCGTCACAAACACACGAGCAAACCCACCAAATCCTCCCACGAAGGGTGCGCCGGGAAGCCTCCAATTCTCACCACCAATATAACGGTGCTCAGGATTGACTCCTACATTGACAAGAACACCAATTATGATGAACATGATGACCGCTATCACTTTCAGTGAAGCAAGCCAATATTCTGGAATTTTTGTACATGAGCACACTCCTCGTGCTCCGTTAACGATGAATGTGCTTACCAAGTTCGCCATATGCTTTCACATGTACAGCATTGATGCCCACCAAGAAGAACCAGAAAATCAGTCCTATTGCCCAGGGATGCCAATTCGTCCAATACGATATGACCAATTGTGCTGCGACCAAGTCTCCTGCGACAGATACCGCGTCATTGAACCAATAATTCCAGGCTAACGCAAAACCATAAGAAGGTGAGAGAAATCTTGTGCAATATGTCCCGAATGAACCGGCAATGGGGTACTGCGTTGCCATTTCGCCAAGAAGTAGTAGCGTAACATATACGATGAAGCCGATGATGGAATAGCATACGAGCATGCTGGCCGGCCCACCATTTGCGAGAGAACTACCTGTTCCTAGAAACAGGCCAGTGCCTATTGTGCCTGCAATGGCTATCATTTGTACTTGTCGTGCAGATAACCCTCTCTGGAGTCTTCCATTATCCTCATCGACTGATGATAGTAAAGGGACTGGACTTGGTTGGCTTTCTGTGGAGGCGAGCGCCTGCACAACGGAGACGGCGCCGTACTTGCCCGATGACCTAGAGCCTGATTTATGAACGCTCATGATACTGGATAGCCTGTGAGGAACCAGACCACGTACGGGAAAGAAGAGGCTGGGATGAACCTGTATCAGTTGACATCGCGGAGAAATCAATTATGGCCTCATGATTAAGAGGAAGTCGAGCAATGATGAAGAATGTGATGAAGAATAGTGGCGCAATCCCGGTTTAGATCTTATCCAATTAGGAAAAAAAGGATATTAATTTATACGTAGACAAAGTACGAGTGTAGCCTAATGTCCTTAAAAACGTTCTCAGAAATATGCCCTACCTAGCGCAATACTATAGCAACTGTTTCCATCCTGCATCACGGCACTTTTTGACTAGCCGCTTGACCTCTTGCGAACGAGCTCGTGTTGTGACAAGCAACGTGTCAGGCATATCAACTATCACAAGGTCGTCCACTCCGAGACAAGCAATGAGTCTACCTGAGCCAGGAACAACGATACCACCAGCAACTTGTTCGGTTAACACTGAAAAGCCCAGTCAACAATCCATCCACTCATCAAGACAGAGCTGCATACCGAGCTGATTGTCTCCAAGCACACGTGGCTGATTAGCCTCTGCAGGGAGTAAATCCGCCAAAGAGGAGAAGTCACCAACATCATCCCAACCTAGAGATGAAAATGATCAGACACCATCTATCATATCGAGGCAATTTGTATATGCCGGAATACGTACCGAACGTGGCAGGAACAACCGCGACGCGGCCTTGCACGGCTGCAGGCTCGGCAACAGCATTGTCGATAGGAATTTTTTCGAGCGTATGCCAGATTTCACCCAAAACCCGACCACGAGCTGTTTCACTTTCATCCCATACCTCCGCAATTTTGACGAGCCCATCATAAAGGTCTGGCTTGTACTCTTTGAGTAGAGTAAGTAACAAAGACGCCTTAGTGACGAACATTCCAGCGTTCCATCTGTAGATACCAGTTGCAATGTACGACGCCGCAGTCCTGGCATCAGGCTTTTCCTTGAAACTTGAGACCAAGCGAGCATTGGGAGCCGCTTTGTACCCGAGTTTCTCGCCCAATCGAATGTAACCGAATCCTGTTGACGGGTGTGAAGGTGCGATACCGATGGTAACAAGGTAATCCTTCTTTGCCACTTCGACAGCTTCGGCGACTGCGGACAGGAACGCATCACCTCCGGAAATCATATGGTCGGCAGCAAATGATCCTATGATGGCATTTGGATCGCGTTTTGCGAGTACAGCAGCAGCAAGGCCGATGGCAGCCATTGAGTCTTTCGGCCCGGGCTCGCAGAAGAGGTTATCCAACTGCAATTCTGGCAGTTGTTCTCGAATCGAGACCACATGAGCTGGTCCAGCCACAACTGTCGTCCGCGCAGGAGACGTAAGGGGTATCAATCGATCCCAGGTTGCTTGGATCAAGGAACGACCTTGTAAGGTAACATCAAGCAGAAATTTGGGATGCTCTTCGCGAGAAAGTGGCCAGAGACGGGTTCCTGCACCTCCAGCAGGAATCACAACGTAGAATCCGGGAATATCTCGGGCTCCTAGAGAGACGGCAGCTAAAGCATGATCCCCTAAGGGCGAGGGTCGGCAAAGGGGGTCCGGCGGCTGTACAGACACTGCCGGGATATGATGCGAGAGGAATGGAGATAATTTAGCGCGAAGTTGAGGACTGGGGGGTGCAGGTGTGACAAATCCAGAAGTACCGTTGCGTGACGTGTGATAGTTGTGCTATCCGGAAATATGAGACACACAGCAAAACGACAAGGATGGGCAGACCTGTAGGCCATCCCGGATCTGACGCTCCAAGCTGATATTTGCCTGACGGAGTTCAGCTGTCTCGCGTCGAAGTTCAGCCATATCTTCTTGCTAGAAACTGGATTAAATTGACTCATGTCAGTTCTAACACGGACTGACGGATTTCTGAAGAGTTTGAAGAATTTGTTGACACATAAACTCGATAGAGCTGGTAGCATTGGCCTGAGACTCAGGCTGGCCAGTAGTTGAAGTAGTGATGAAGGGGTGGGTATCCATAGGTATAGGAATGTGGGAGGGAAGTGTAGATTATGACGGCTTTAAATAACAAGCAATGTCAGAACAACTTTCCTCTTCGGGTACTTCCGATTAACCTTCCGTCATGTAAACATATCATAAACATATCTCACTTAACATACATGTTATCCAGATATGGGCTGTTTGTGGTCGCCCTTATGTACTCTATGCCCCTTCATCGTCGTCACTTTCAAATTGAATCGCCTGAATCTTACGACGAGCCTTGTTATACGGATTTGCCAATGACGCACCCGGTGGACGTACTGCCACTTTTGGTTTGGCGCTCGGTTCTATCGCTTCATCAGCAACATAACCGGAACAACAAATGAATCGTTCATGAAACCACTATCACCCACGTTCGCGAAATGGAAACAATCTTTTTTTTGAAACTTCCTTTTCCTCCTTCATCTCCACATCATGTTTTTCACGTTCCGAGCTCCTTCCTACAGCCTTCAGCCTGCTTGAATCACCACTATTACGTATTTCTTCTTTTCCGGCCTCTATTATTGTCTTCTGGACCCCCACTTAGATTCATCGTGTCAACGATCTCCAGAACTATTAATCAACTCACATAGTTTAAACTTACTTGGGCCAAGATTGGATTCTTTGGAATGCCTGGTCAAGGAATCTGTGCTAGTGACGGACGTGGACGTGAAGGGTGAAGGGTGCAATCGACATCTTCGGGACTGTGCTTGTAGGGCGATCTTCCTTATATGTCAGTTGTGAAACACAACGAAGTAGATTGACACTTACTTCTAGAAATATGTTGGTGGCGTATGCAGCTGCCTCCGCAGGTTCAATCTCTTCCAAGGCCATTGACACAGGTTTCGCATCTGTTGGCCCGAATGTTAACTAAAATAAAAATAAGTTACAATAGGCAACATCATAGTAGACAATCGATAGCACCAGAAGCTGTCATTCGTTCACACTTACCTTAATCCTCGCACTTTTTTCGTTACTGAAGTCGGTAAGATATAATTGCCCACCAGCGATCGAATCAGTCAAATGGTCAACGAATGTCTTCAAGGATTCTTCTGAAGGTTCCTACGATGCAAGCAGAATTATCTCAGCGTCTCTAAGCCTTGGCATCAATCACAGCCTGCTGTGTATAGCAGACTTGGGGAATAGTGGTCGCTTGTGTCTCGCCTTCAAAATGAAGTAACTCACAACAACGCTCACGTCTTTCTCCCTCCAAACACCACGCCACCACCGTCCTGCTACTCCCACCATCCCTATATGCACCGTCCATTCATCATGTGTCGTGTTCGACATGACGACAAACTGGTGTATACCCTGATAAATCAGCTGAATCATTTCATCCAGCGGGCCAAAGAGGTCTATTATGGTCATTGTCAACGTTCTTCTTGGTCTTTCGAACTTTCTTGTGAGTTTGGTGCAGAGTTTTTCCACACTAAAGAACCTGGATCTAGTGTTATTTGGAAACCGTTCCTCGATAAGTCGGCTCCGGTATTGAATTACGGTTTTCTGGGTTTACTAGTGAGCCCACACGGCGGGCTTCGATGATAAAGTGGAGTGAGAGGGAAATGGAGAGGTTGGTGATGCTGAGGAAAATATCATTTAGATGTTTTCGAGCACTTTCGAGACAAAAATCAGACTGTACTGAACGAGGCTCAACTGTCAAATTGGCCTGTGTAACGATAGTTGCTAAAAAAAAGTGCGTTTCGAAGGACGAAATGCCGTTTGCGTGTTTGTTGGCAAACGAAACAATTCCCAGTCGGCAAAGGGTAGATTCCTTATCACACGCACTTCTGATCCGATACAAATAATAGGTAATGGTCATTGTTACAAAGTCTCAAATCAACCAATATAGCTAACAAATCCCACGTCTCTGCAGTTATATAAAACCGAAGAATTTTCAGCCACGTGGTTTTTCTTGTTTTTTTTTGGATCCAGCATTTCTATTCTGCAACAAGCAAACTAGTACTAAAGACGCGGAGGGCTAGATAGAGCCCAATGTCCGTCTACGGGAGGAAGGGTAGAGTGTGGGCAAAATTTACTAGCAGATGTCTCAGATTGTCAAGTTAGTGAGGTTCCAGAACAAGAACATCAAGAACATCTGTTTCAATCAGGTTCAGGTTAATAACATCGTTTCCTTCATTGGCTAATCGTTTCGTGGAATTGAATCGAGCTAGTTAGCTACTAATGGGCTGGTTGGTTTCAGTCTCCTGATTGGAGTTTCGCTGAAAAGTTACACCAAGTACTCAATTGAGTAA
>Ga0153987_1000210_pt1 | contig 20973 bp, 20 predicted proteins | sample TSNC071MetaG_FD_102279 | JGI IMG/M metagenome (GOLD analysis project Ga0153987, IMG submission 102279) | Attine ant fungus gardens microbial communities from North Carolina, USA - TSNC071 MetaG | ecosystem: Host-associated > Fungi > Mycelium > Unclassified | place: USA: North Carolina, William B...
GCTCACTCTGGCCTGCTGTTGCACAACTTCCGCGGTCTCAAATTCCGGCGATTGTGAGAGAATCGACGAGAAACTCAACGACACCACCCGCTTCATAGCAGGCTATACGTGAGCTCTAGTCAGAAGCAAGTCGCATGCAGAACCAGATTGACTTTACAGTAGTCCTCGGATATTCATTTTGCGTTGTTGCTTTTGATGATGGGTGTTCCGTGTGATCCTGCAACAAAGGTTGCTGGTTCACTTCATTTTTAATCATGTCTGCTGCATGCTTGAGATCCAGGATCGGACCAAGGGGCTGCAGGTCCTCATCTTGTGGTGTGGCAAGGCCTGATCTACTTGACGAATTCTCTGTCTCTCCTGATCCACATCGTTGGATGAGGCGTTCATCAAAGGTAGCACTAGGTGTCAGCAACATACGAAAAAAGACACTTGGGGAGTAGGATGGTTGGAGTTATCGGTGGGACTCAACCAGGTGTCCTTTGAAACGTTGTTGTGTTTCAGCCTGCCCTCGTCCTTGCATTGTTGAAAATAGATTTTCAGTCATTGAACGCCGCTTTTGCAGGTGGTCGCGGCAACAATAGGCCTACTAGGAAGTCTGAAGGTATAAATCAGAGACGATTGTGATCATGAATTCCGCATAATCCGTCGTCAACTACTGATTGTATGACGTTAGAGTCAGTTGGAATCCCTGTACGAAGTACCTCTACCAGTCTATATGAACCCACTATGTTGCAAGCTTTCTCCCCCCCTCCCCCAACAAAATCCAACAAGGTCTGTCACCATGATCAATGTGAGGTCATGCTCATGGCTAGCCAAAAACCATTCATGAGCCTTGCTTTACATGCGCGAAATGACCTCTGGATAGGGACAGAATGAGCTTCAAGATGGATCAATGAATATTTCCATTGCTCAAGGCCCCACTGATGGAATAGGACTCGAGCAAAAATTCATTCAGGAAGTGTCGATTAAATACATTTTCGTCATGACTGAGAGCACAGATAGCCTCTCAACATGATAGGCATGCCTCCAATTCATTGGTCTAGATCGGAGCAACATCCAATGTCTAAATACTTCAGGCCAGTGTTCAGGTCTCTTCAGACGAGTTATTTTCATCAGTGGCATCCTGGTCGAGATTGGATTGGGGTCCGCGGTAATGTTTGTGGCCGGACACAATATACCACACGCTATCAACTCCAATCCGTAAATTTCGGTAGTTTACTCCACAGAACGAGCGAACGTGAGACTTACGATGAAAGAATTACAACGCCACCAGCCATCACCTAGAATCAATTAAGCAAAGATGTCGACCAATAACTGATGTTTCTCCGCAAAGGTCACGTACCGATGCGTAATTCATGTTTACCTTTGTGACTGGGAGTGTAGTGGGTAGTGAGAAAATTATGCATATAAACAGAGTCCATAAGATACAAATCCAGTTACACAAATTGCCCAAGAACCCGTTTCCTAGATAGAAAGGACCTGGTTTGAAGTTGACGTCTGGATGATTGTAGTAAATTCTTCGAAGGAAAATGGGTATGATATAGCTGGTATCCAGCGCCATGGCTGTTAGCGAGAAAATCGCATTCGCAGCAATCGGGCTGGCAAGCTCCAAAAGACCGGGAAGGATACCAATGCAAGTTGAAAGCCACACAGAACGTAAGGGTGTGCAAGTTGTATTGCTGTTCTTACCGAAGAAGCCACGGTCAGGGAGACCTGAGATATTTTAAACTGGTAGATTCACAAGTCGCGGTCGCAAACACGTACCATGGTCACGGCTGAAAGCATAGATAGTTCTAGAAGTCGCCTGAAGTGCCGTCTGTACGACAAAGAAGGCTGTCATACAAACGGGAACCTTCCAGGAGGCTCAGCAGTCTAATTCTCACTTGTAATAAGATGTGCCACCTACCCACAAAATCAGAGCACCAGTCTTGCCTATTCGATCCACCATAACCTAATCCTGCTAAGTCATATCGGTATTGGATTTCTCAGAGCATACCTGGAGGAAAGCAGAACCAGAGGGTCCTGGTAAATTCTCCCTTTCGGTTAAATTCAGTGAATCTACTTATTGGGTTGAAATATAGCCTCACAGGGGACCAGAACACAGAATCATCACAATACTTAGCAACCATCCAATGAGGCCAGTGCCGATGACTGTTATTCGAGTCGACAGAAGTTTTAAACATTGCTGTGCCGATACCTACCTGCAATAAAAATGGCTGATGGTGCAGCATAGGCAGCTCGATGCACCTCTTCTCTATGGATGATCCGCATTCACAATCAATCACAGGAAGTCTACTGAGAACATACGAAATGTGAGCAGTGGCATCATAATCCTGGCGTGATTGCGGTCAGTCATGCAGTTTAAATTTGGATGTTAAACTTCTCACAGTCATCTAAGGTATGTGTATCAATGGAATGTCATCAACCCCAGGGAGTTAGACCACACACCGTCCACTGAACACTAAGAAGACCGAATAGAAACGCAATTCCCGTATTCCACCCGCCAGTCTGGTTGACAATGCCTTCGAAACCAAAGACATAGCTCGCAGGGTGCATTTCTGATCGGGGTGTCATTGCCAATAGCACAATAATGATAACTTGGTAAAATCTTCAATCATGTGTAGGTTTACAACTGGAGATATCTACTCACGGAACGTTGTCCCTAAATTCACAAAGACAAAATTGGTAGTCATCTTCGCGAGGTGACGCGTGGCCAGAGAATTCTTAAGGAAGCCGCAAGGTCAGAGCGGTAGAAGCGGGTCAAAAATATATTGGGTGACGCACCAAGATGCCGTGAAACACCATCAAACCAATGAACAGACCTACAACTTTATTCTGAGTTTGATTGAAATTTCAGTGCATGTCCTGACCAATACCACAGGATCCCTCTCACTGAAGTCACTTGTAATTGAGGTCCCTATTTGACAATTGAACTATGAACGAAGCTTAATTTGAAGATGTGGGTCACCTGTCCAATTCTTACTGCAGCCCATATCATATTCGATAGCCCAAACTCTGTAGAGGAGATGCCAGCAATCTGGCCTACTCAAATGAATTAGGCTCCAGCTCTAAACATAGATTATCCGCTCACCAAGGATATTTAGCCATCCAACCAGCCACCCAATCTACACCCACGTTTGACATATGTACAATTATGCTATCAAGATGGATACAAGTACCTTTGCGCGGTGCTTTTTCGGGGTCAGCTGTGCAGATGCGGTGTATCTAGAAGACAGGACTCAGTAAGAGCGCCAGTGACAGAGACAGAATAGATGAATACTGACAGGCCACCGCAAGTCGGATAAGCGCTAACTATTTCTGCGATACTTGTTCCCAATGTAAAGCACATACAGGCACCGAGAATCCAACACCACACAACCTAGACAATGTTCATGACCTCTTTTGGTATCAATCAAATTCAATTTCGCCTACGCACAGATGCCGGTCCTCCCAATAACAAAGGGGTGTTAAACGTCGTCGCAATACTCGAACAAAGCCCCTGTGATACTTGATGAGTCCATTGGAGCTTACGATGGAAGGTACTCGCCATGATACTGAATGCAAAACTAATCTACATCAATCAATGAATGGCTGCTTGAAAAACCGACTTTCAAGGAAAAAAAAACACACCGTAGCCAGACTCGAAAATTCCCGTTTGAATGAGGGTTGATACCCCAGTGCGACAAGTTCCTGGTCATCATTATGTGACAGCCCTGCCAATATATCATTGCCGTTATCGATATTTTCGAGACTGTTGTCCTTCTTCATGACGGGTGATAACGATGTTAGCTAGATGATAACGATATCTTTTTGGTAAGGATTTAGCCTTTGTTTGCAACAGGGAGCACTAGTAGGTAACTTTGACTGTCCAAAGGATAAAGCTAGATATGAAAGGGCTTGAAACTCCAGGAGAAGGACAGGTTTCAAGAATTAGGCTGGTTCATGGAAGAATTATTAAAAAAAAACTCGATACGGCGTGGAAATTTGAGAAAAGTAATCAATTTTTTTCAGAAGTACGTACACAATAGAATGAACCCTCGCAGTTATGTCTCACCGATTTCCATCCAGTCACCTCAGTCAATATGAACCACGCTCACCTCCATTCACGACACCCTATATCTAAGACATCAGAGTGCAGGAGATATAAGTAGAGAATGGTCATAGACACGCCCTCAGTTGTCTACCACGCCAGGTTACTAGATAGACAAACATCCGCTCATAGTAGATTACCAGCTATACTTACTTTAGGTAAATACATGTAGTCGTCTACCATACTGGGTGAATCCATAATCTGGCCAAACTAGTTTTATCTCCTTTAGGATGTTTTTGTCGTAAATTCGCAAGATGGTTTGCCTTGGAATGAGAACAGTGATTCCATTGCAAACCAGTGAAGTTGTACAATGGACTACTACGCTTATATAATCAATAAAAATTCTTTAGAAAGTTCTCGAAGCTATGACGTCAGCTCGATACTCCAACAGTTTTACTATGACTATTTGTTATATTTGTTAGAATGGACTAGCGTATCCCCTACTCCAACGAGTGACCATGTCGTTCTTGATATGAGATATTCTAGTGAGACGCTCTTGATCTTGGACATATAGATACATGATGTAACAGGCACACCGGCCCTCCATCTCGGATTGATATCCCAGCTGCTGCGAGTGTCTCACAGTTTTTCTTTATAACTCATCAATTTATTACGCGGTGTGCGAACACATTCCGCAAGTGTCTCACAGTTTTTCATAAACAGTCAAAAGGAATATATGGATAGAAAATTGGGGCCCCGAAGTTGCATGACAGTTGCATGACACAAAAAACATGGATAGGTTCGGTAATCAAAGATATTATGCCTCGCTTACCACAGTAAGTCCTGTGGCCTTTCCCCTAGCCGCTGCTTCCAACTCAGTGAATGACCCGCTTTTTAAGCACATGTTCCTAAAAATGCTATCTTCCTTCTGAATGAGATCCCATGGGCTACCGATTTCGATGACCTGTGGAGTTGGAAGCAATTAGCGGGAACGGAGTCAATCAAGGGGAGGGGTGGCCACCAACCTGGCCGTGATCTAATACAATAAGCCGATCATAGTCGATTACAGTCCTCAGACGGTGCGCAACTAGTCCGAAAAATTAGCTTCCTCCCGAACGAAACCACTCATGCTCACCTGTGAGCAACAGCCTGTCAGTAAACTCTTCTCGAATAGTCTGCTGGATCTTTGCATCAGTAGCAAAGTCAATGCTACTTGTAGCCTCATCCAATATAATTATTGAGGCCCGTCGCAATAAAGCACGTGCCATAGCAATCAACTGCCTTTGCCCTTGAGAAAAATTCGCACCACCAGCAGAGACTTGAGTCTCCAATGTGATCTTGGTTTTGTCACCATCAACCTCCGTCAAGGTGCTCGGAGTGGTGAGCATGGAGCCTCCATTGTCTGCGTCGAGATTAGAGGTAGAGATGAACTCCTGGTGAATGGATGGAGTACGGGAATCGTTCGGGCTCGCGAGCGTAGATTGATCTCGAGAAGTGGAACCAGGTAGTCTACCAATCATTTGAACGCGCTGTAGAACGTCGAGACACTCAGCATCGGTGTGCTCATCTGCATCTAGGGTTATGTATGATTCTTTGGAGTGATTAGAGAGGCAGTACTCACTAAAAGGATCAAGGTTGTCCCTAAGAGTTCCAGAGAATAAAGTGGCATCCTAGGAAGTGTCTTGTGAATGTAACACTAATGAAAAATCAATACATACTTGGGGAATGAAAGTCTGTTATCACTTAGAGATCAGTACTCAATGCCTTACTAAAAACCATTAGACTCACAATGCGCGAACGTAAGTCATGGACTCCAATTGTCGTGATGTCAATGCCATCAATGATAATCCGTCCCTCCGTAGGATCAACCTGTAACCCAATTAACTTTGTATGTCAACATCTTTGAGAAGAAAGCAACCAACGAAACGCAAAATGCTCATGGCGAGAGTCGACTTTCCACTACCAGTACGGCCTAACAAACCAACACGCTCTCCCGGCCCCAGGCTGAAAGACACATTGCGCAAGACCGAGGGTAATTCAGGAGCATACTTGACAGTGAGATTTTCAACAGAGATCAAGGATGGGCCGTTGCTACTAGAAGGCCAATAGGCAGGGACCCGGTTGGATTCAATTATTGCTGGTGGTTCTTGAGGTAAATCAAGGCTGAATACACGATGAGGACTGTAAAATTTGAGCAAGAAATCGTCTTACTATTCCACGACACGTTCAACGGAACTATCTCCTATTAGTTCCTGTTGTAGCTTAGACGAGAGGAAACACATACTTGAGATCCAGCTCAAGTGCTGCAAAACTGATCGTTAGAGAAACATTATTATATAGATAAGTAAGTATCTACCAGTCCAAAAGCGGCAAGCCCAGTAAACTGATTTTATGAGTAAGGCATGACTAAAAGTCTGAAATCTAGCTCACCCGACATGGTAAAAGCCATGGCACTTGTGATACACACACCGGCCAAGCCTGCTCCGTTCGCCAGAGTAGAAATTGAGAAAATCGTTGTCACAAGGACAGCTAGTCCACCGAGAGTATCAAAATTCAGCAGCAACCAGCGGTTTGTCATCCAGAAGCTATACCACATCTAGCACAAGAATAAGCAAGGGACAACTTGAAATCCATCAACTTAGAGACTCTACCTTAGTCGTGATATCGATCTTGCGGTGTAAATTATCCAGAAACCTATTCTCAGCAGAGAATGCCCGGACAGTGACAATGCCTTCCAGAAGTTCACCGAAGTCAGAGAAAATGGGCGATCGTGAGTTCGATTCCATGCGTCGAAGATCACGTCCGGTGTTCAAGTAGCCAATAGCGAGTTCATAATACCCAAAACCAATGAAAAATGCTGGGATAAGAAAACCCGGGAAAACGATCCTGGAAACAATTGGTCAAGGGTTCGAATTGAAACAGAAGAGAACTGACGCTACAGTAAGGATTGCAGCGAAGAAACTGGCCAGAGATGAGTTGACAGCTTGGAGAGAGCCTGCCAAAGAAGAGTCGATTGTCTCAATATCCTAGTATGTTTCATTGTGAGCTAGCGATTTGCCAAAATCAGGCGTCATACTTTGCCAAATCGATTCAACATGCGTCCTTGAGGTGTGGTATCATGAAATCTGAAGGTGGCCCTCACCACCGTGACAAGTAGCTGCCTATGCAAGTCATATCAATTATGAGCTGATAGCCACCGTTTGAAAACTCACTTGAACAATATCCTAGAAGCTCTCAAGGCGCCCGTATACTGAGCAGCAACCGACAGCACGTTTGCACATGTAGTTCCAAATCCAATTGCAGCGTATATTCCGATATAGAAGTATGGATGATTCATTGCATCCGGCCAACTGATGTCAAACACACCAAACGAGAATGTTCGGGCTAGGATTTGATGAGAATGCTGTTGGTACGAAGAGGAGTATCCATTCATTAGAATCTCGGATTCAATAGCACTGAATGATTTAAATGCATAGTCAGAAACTCCATCTTGTCCATGTTTCTCGTATGCTTCTCCCCAGATCTGGATCATGAGATAAGTCTCCTGGCTAAACTAACCACAAAACTCATACCTTAACCCAAAACTTTTCACCAACGCCCAATAGCTGTGTAATAACGACTAAAACACCAAGGATCACCCACGTCCAGTATGATCTGCAAACAAAATCTGTATCTGCAGCAGAATTTGGACACTAGAAAGCTCACGAAGCCTTCAAATAACTCTTATAAACTCTCCATTTAACACCACCGGTGTCTCTATGTTCATCTTTGACCAGCTTTCTTGGTTTCTTCGTGACAACATCTTTCTGAGTCTCCGTCCTAGTATCATCTCCACTTACAGCAACCTCTTCAGCCTCGGCAGTGTATGCCTTTGTGGCAACTTTGCTTTTTTTGACTTGGACTCCAGCATCATAAGCAATGTTGTCAAGAGCACCTTGCGAACGGAGATCCTTAATTGTACCGTGTGTATCAATCCGGCCATCGAGCATACGAATAAGATAATAGGCCCCGGGAAGAACGAGTTCGACATGATGTGTGACAAGAACCTGTAACGAAGTCAAACTAGGCTCAGGATCAAGACAGGGAAGTGAAACATACCACTGTACGATTGGCAAGCAATGGCCCCTGGAATAAATGCTCGAACAGGAATCGCGACGTATGACTATCCTAAATTTTGAGGTAAGGAATTTTGCTAATTATCATCACATCCTTGGGGAAACCCACGACAGCACTAAGAGGATCGTCCAACAAAATGTATTTTGTTCTCGCATAGACAGCCCTAGCAAGTGCAACCCTGGCCTTCTGGCCTCCCGAAAGACTTACACCCCTGATCAAGGGCGTCACCACTCTTGATTTTGAGGATTATGTCCGGCAAATGACTCACCTCGCACCAATTTCCGTTTGATCTCCATCTTCCAACATTTCCAGGTCCGGACCGAGTGCGCAGGCCTCAATGACTGCGTTATATCGCTCCTCGTCAAAAGGGTAGCCAAATAGAATATTGTCCTTAATTGATTGATGCCTCAGCCACGGTGACTGAGCTGCATACGAAATTGCATGCATGAGCCCATTATCAATTTGGGATGGTTTTTTGCACATGACAATGCGGCCAGAAATAGTCGTCATCTCTCCCAACAGAGCCATCTAATAGAGTGAACAGGGTGCAGATAAAATGTGGTCGGTGACATACCAAGAGTGCCGTCTTTCCCGATGCTGTAGGCCCTGTGACAATGGTTAACTCTCCTTCTGGGAATCGAACATTCAAATCCTTCAACTCAAATCGCCGATCCTCGTCGGGAGCCGTGAAGTCAATGGAGATGGAACCAGCTTCATCGCTGGAGGCTTCGCTGAGAGAAGGATCACGCACAACTGTGATAGTTGATGAGGGATCTCGCGTCTTTCCGTTCACAACGCTTCCGGTATCATCTCCCTTCTGTTGCGGTACTTCATTCCATCTGAATGATGCATCATCAAAACCCAACCCATCCTCTAAGTCTAGGCTTTCACTGGCCAAAGGTGGAACGGAGTCGTTCTTGTTGAGAGAGGAGACCTGGTCAGAAACTTCGTCTTCGTCGAGGTAGACGGAAATACGATCAAGTGCTACGCGGGTCTCGGGACTGGCTGAGCCTGGTAGGTGTGACAAGAATCGCCAGACTCACCTGGAGAAGCTGGATGATGTAAGTCGGAATGACGTTGAGCGGCATTCTAAATCATAAGTGAATAGTGAGCAGGACGTCCAATCATCTACTGCACCTGATCATGCTAAAGAGCGCAATTGCCTGGTGTTTCAAGAACATATCGGCACAAAGAATCCTCTGCCAGGAAATGGACACCCACCGTAAAAGCAGTGGACACGTCGAGAACATTGCCTTGCAAGACATAGACGAGGAACGAAGTAATAGAAACTAGGATGGGAGCACAGGACCAAAGAACATAGAACATCACTGAGTTGAACCGAGCTATGAAAACACGGTAAGATCCAGGGAAGCCGCCAATTGGGGAAAGCTGTACATTTGACCATCCATTGTAACTCATAACTCCGGGCATCGAGTGCACGCTTAATCCAGCCATCCTCCCAAGCGAAAAACTTGATGAACTTGACCTATGCCAAAAGTCAAATCAGACTTTGAACCCCGAAACTGAAACCATACGTACAGCGCCAATGAGTTCATTGAGAACCCCCATGCGTTTATCCCTTGCTGCCAAGATACCCTTCTGAATCCTCACACTCCGACGTGAAAGGACGTTATTAAGAGGCCAACCAATAAGCAGGACACAGAATCCAGCAAAAGCACTCCAACCAAGTAGTCTACATGCTCAATCAATTGTGAGTTTGAGATGATATAGTGAAGGACGTGCTGATATAAGAAAATTCCTGCTATTACGATTTCAAAGGGTGCACCATAAAGAAGGTAGAGGGCAGAACACGTTTGTGCGATCTAAGTGATGATCAGACTCTGATACATGGATACAGATTGCATACACACTCTATTCGCATCTCCTGCCATGAGGTTTACAATTTTACCGACATCGGCCCCAGCTTTAGGATCATCGGCTCTAGTGGCATCGTCCTTGTTCACTACTTTGCTCTTGTCTGAAGGCAGTCATAAAACCTCCACTCCATCAACCGTTGTGCGCAACTTACTCTTAGACTGTCCGTTGTCTGCTGTCTCTCCCTGTTTCTCGGCTGTATTCTGAGCGGTGATACCTGAGTAGTCTTTTCTCTTCAGAGCTTTCTCGTATATGGAAGCCATGAGCTCTGATCGGATACGAGTGCATGCACGACGACCAAACCATAAATGTTGTACATCAGTCTGGGCCTAAAGCAGCACTCATGAGCATCGTTGTATACTGTAAAGGTTCAAGACCTGACTTTCGCAATAGTACAAAAGAAAGCCAGAATAGCATAGATGTAAGCTTTGTTCCTACTTGCGCGAGATAAGTCTTTATTGTCAATTTCTTGAAGAATACGCCTTGACATCATGAGTGGGGAGTCTTGGCAAAAAGACGACTGCAAGCATACCGTAGAAAGAATGGACCCATGTAGTTGAATGAGACGCTGCCAAGAGTCAAGAAAAAATCGAGACTAACATGGTGAGGGCATCAGTCATTTTCCAGCAGGACCTCGTTAGGACATACATGAGATCGAGAGAATTCGCAGTCCAGATTCTTCGTAACAGCGTTGATCGCCTTGCACCTATCGTGAGCTGTAGCATAGAAAGCAAGATGTTTCACAAACTTGGTTCGACCAAATTTGATGAACACAGGACGCGACTGCAAAGTTGGGCTCAAATCCCAAACATCATCTTCATTCAGAGTTTCATAGCGACCCTAGAGAATTTTCTCTTGAGCACTATCGGCAACAGAATAATGACAAGCTCACCTTGCGCACTAAAGGGTACACCCAACTAAATGTTACCCAGCGGAAGAGCGAGGTATAATCTTCAACTGTGATCGTACGTCCCTAGAAGTATGTGAGCATAGATAGCGCAACAATTGGAGGTAGTGTTACGATATCTTCTTCTTTCACTTGGCTACTTGGTAGTGCAAGGGGCATTCCTCCTACTACAACTAACATCCCCATCGTTGCAATGAAATTCGTGGTGGTTAGAGTCAGAATGCCCCAATTGGGAAAAGGTATTTGATAAGAGCTATGATCATACAAGTAACCTCCTAGTTCCAAAGTACTTGCAGCAAAAAGCAACAAGTAGACAACTAAGACATCAAACTGGGGGGTCATCCTCGGACGTGCGACTGGGCTGATTGCGGTGAATAACCAAACAGCTGCATAGATGAAAGCCCTTGTTCCTTTCCACCAGTGACTGTCCTCGCTATAGATGACATAGGATCCATACGCCACCCAGTACAGAGTTACCATGATCCCGACGAGGACGAATATGAGTGTACGCGATAGCGACTGACGATCCGAGGCGCCTTCTCTCCCTTTTCCGACAGGTTGATCCTCAAGGGGTTTGTGTTCTTGAAGCGCTTCAGCTTCAGGTAATGTAAGATATGAGCGGACATGTGAAGTGACAGGCTCGAACAGGTAGCGAATGGGAGTGATTGAAAAAAGGCAAGTTACAGACACAAAGACAGCTGGTACGAGGATGCCCCATGAGTTTCTGACGCATGAGTCCCCGAAATCGAAAGGACTCTTGCCAGCACAAAAATCCATAGCCAAGGTGGAAAGACTATCCAGAAATAGAACACGTCCCGGATGATCCCACATTACTCAAACAGTATAATATTTATATTTTAGGCCAAAGGTCACAAAGTGCCCTTGTGAGTATTAATCAAAGAGATACAAGTCATGAGCAAATGCGTCGACTTGTGTCTAGTCATCAACAGTGTGTTGCAAAATCAAGATATCAGTGACCCACTCATTCCAGCAGCAGATATTTTTTCTCTGACAATACTTTAGGTTGCTTGGTGGAAAAATTTCCCAGATGACCTGACATCCCAACGACACCGTGTGATCTGACTATCAGAATGCAATGCTGATTTTACAAACCAGCATGTCCGGTTTAGACACTATCCCAGAGGACGAGTCAGGGTCCACGTATTCCAGCAGCCAGTCTAGCTCGTGGTCAAAGAACAAGAACGAAAAAAGGTCATCAAAAAAGGGAACAAGAACAACAAGAACAAGAAAGATTGGACAAGGCGAACAGGAATGTCCTGAAGGTGGCAGAGAGAAAAGGAAGGGCCATTCGTAACGCATACGATGGACTTTCGATTAAAATCAAGCTTCTTCCAAAGAAAATTCACGACGCAAACTTAGGCATATTTGGCGACTGTCTTCATCATATGCTGATTGGGAAGGTTGCTCGATAAACGGCTTGAAAACGCACCTGAGGACGACGGTATGTTTCTGTTCTAATGTGGTCGGCTATGTTCTAATCACAGCTCTCCAGGGATGGCTACATTCAATGAACAATTTGCGTCATTTTCAAAGACAGTCAAGCAGCTACTACACAACCTGCCGCCACCCTCCATGTTTGGACAACCCGAAGTCAGGAAATCTGTTCAACTGCGCTCTTCTATTCTTTGCCTTCGTCCAGGATCAGCTATAGGTCTGCCATTGTGCACGCTACATGACGTCTTTCGCAAATCCAACATAAATTTACATGACCACTGAGCTGATGCGGACTGAAGTCGTGGCCGCACACATTCATGACTTTGTTACGACATGGGAGAATCTTTCAGACGTAATTGAGCGTGTAGAAACATCTGATTCCTGTGTGGTTGATCTTTTCAAGTGGGACAGGGGGGCGAACTTTGCGACCTAAATCAAACATCCACTATGGGAAGGTCGATCTAGTTATCCTAGAAGGTAATGTAGTCACAGCCCTCCGGGGGATAAGTGGGAAGCTGGACATGGAAATGCCGATGTGTACATGCAAATCGCTGGGGATTACGATCCCCTTGTGCAAGTGCTCCTCGAAAGCAACACGACTGCAGCATAGATTGTTTTCTCTCATCCCAAAGAAGACATGTTCAATCTAGACCTGTAAAGTGCTTTCCGATCCTTGAGTAATTCTTTATTTCCTGCACAGTCTCAGAGACATCATACTAACAACACTACTTCTCATTGATTTGACTATACCTGAGAAACATAATCATTATTAGGGTATGGCCCTAAATTCCTATTATATCTGAAGACACAAACATGAAAAACGAAACATACAGCCTGACACAAGAACGGGAACGCAAAAAACGAAAAAAGACCTGATTGACTGTCAAAATCTCGACTCACAATAGAAACCTGGCAGAAATGAAACAGAGGATGATGTGTGAAAGAGAGAAGAAAAAGAAGTCCGACTCTTTCACCAAAAATTCGAATGCTCTCAACAGATGGAAAGGGGGAAAAAGTAAAGCACTGAATCAGAGTCAGTCATATTAGAAGAGTAATGAGGAAAAGTCGTAAACGATCAACGCCACCCAAGACAAAAAATCCACGTCTAATCTCCTTCCAAAAAGTAAGAATTAAAAAAATATTCTGCTTTGATTTTTTTCCTTGAACTTTTTGCGATGTTTCAAGCCTTGATATGTGCAGATAAAATACAAGCGTCGTCGTCATCCATCAGTAGCTCACTGACCGAGCCTCTGAAGATCCGCGCGCCTAAATATACAACGTCAGCGACTGGAAAAAGGAAAAAGAAGAAAACGAAGCAGGAGAAACAACTCACTGTCGAATGGTATCATATAAAAACTTGTAACTCCTCAGATTCCCTTTCAACCTTCTGATGTCCAGGCTGAACATATCATTCAACCTATCAATCCTTGTCAACTCCACACTAAACCGCACTTCATCCCCAGCATCTTGTGAAGGATCTCCATATGCCGTTTCACCTACCATCATTACAGCCGGCGGTGACAATGCCGAAGCTGCAATTGATGATGGTAGATTGTGTTTGATCTTGTCACTAGAAGTAGGCGAAGGAGAAACGACGAATGAGGGTTCATCAAATGATAAACCGCCTCCTACGTTTGTGTTCGCAGTAAGTATGGAAGAAGAAGAAACTTGAGACGATTGTCGACGCATCAGCAACCCCCGAAGCATATTCCCAGTCACTCCAAACGAGGAACTCTGCGAAGGAACAGGCAAACCCCGTTTATCAACCTGAAATGACAATACACTTTTAATTAGCAAATTCGTCTCCCAACCAAGAACAGAACATCCCAGGTGCAAGGGAAGAAATGAGACAGGAAAGCATGAAAACATACCCCATCAGAAGCGGCACTTCCGGCCATCGTAAACACCGCAACATCCTCTTGTCCCGTCCCCCTATCATTACCATCTACACTATTGACGATGCCCTTCTTCCTCTTCTGCCTCACACATCTGTACTTGAACTCACTCTCTTTATAAATCTCCATTCCCATCCCTTCTAATATTTCCTTCACATGATTCATAACTTCTACCGGTGGCCTCGTCGTTATCGTCGTTTGATCAACTGCACCATGATGAATCCTCAACTTTTCATGTGGTTTCTTCGACGAATCAACATCGTTGCTCTCTTTCCTATACTCTGCATTACGAATTTTCGAACTTCCACCAGGCGTGCTCGATACACTATTTCCGACTCCCACACTATGCCTGATCTTCTGTACAATTCCAGACGTAGAAAACGACATCATAGAGTTTTCCGTATTCGTAGAGGCAGTTCTCTTCGGATATCCAGGTGTATTCTTGCCACCATTTGTGCCAGGCGTTTGAGGTATCCTCATCGTAGTCGAAGTCGGCGTCGTTAACATCATCGCAAATCCTTCACCAGAGCCACCAGTCACCACTTGTCTCTGTCTCGGATCATCTTCTCTGCTAGAATATGAGTTACTGTGATTACTAGCAACAACAGCAGTCGCAGTATTCGATCCAAGCATTGAATCTCTTCCTTTTGACTTCGCTCTAAACCAAGCCATGACCTTCTTCGCTTTATTACTTGACGCAGAATTCCCACTTTCATCATGAACGGAAGCAGTGGCGGTGGCGGTGGCAGCAGTTACAATGTAGTCCTTATCACCAGTTGATGCAGCGCTTGAGCCTCCGTCAATAGCACCCTTTGATTCGGCAGTAATTGTACCCCTCGAACTGGATGTGGGTGTCCCTGGTATACTTGGTGGGAGAGGTTGTGACCGTAAAGATGGAGGGGCGAGTGAAGCGAGCGACGTATTTCCATGGTTGGTAGGCTGAACACTAGTGGGTGTCTTTGATGCAGATATCTTGCCAGCACGTATGGTGCGTGATATAGGCTCAACCATGACCGTCAATGTATTCCTCCTTGTCTTGCTCTCCCTGTCCCTTCCCTTCTCCTTCTCCATCGGTGCAGGAGTAGGCGATAGTGATAATTTTGGCTCTTTCTCACCGCCGTATCGTTCAGATGAAGCCATCAGCGGTGAACCCCTAACCCTTGCCTTCTCCTTCTCATCTCCAGCTGATGCGTCAGCACTAGCCCTCACACTAGTTCCACTACCGAAAATCTTAGTCAAGGCAGATCGGTCCGTACTTGATTTTCCCTTCTTGTGTCCCTTCGACTGTGATGGTGACGCTGACGACTGAACTAGCTGTTCATGAGTGATCGATTTCTTACCAATAGAAGATGTTGCACTCGAGGTTTCTTTGTCAGTGGCCAGGTCAGGAGAAGAATTTGAAGGCACGTCTGCTGGTGGTTTCTGCGCATCCGGACGAGAGGGAAGCTGGGATTTTACAGATGGTTGTTGGGGTTGTTCTTGTGCTTTCGCGGCAAGCATAGCGGGAGAAATAAACAGTTTTGTGGATGTAGAGGGCGCTGTGGATGAAGGTGGCGGTACAGGTAAAGGTTTACCTGCAGAAGTAGATTCCAACACGCGCCTATCTTGAGTGGTCGGAGTGGATGAAGTCAGTTGTGATTGCTGTGGCTTCGGCTGCACTTGTGAATGCTGATAATCCGTACCCATTCTCATGCGACGTTCATCTCTCTTATTACTCGGATCATCATACTCCACTTGAATTGTGTGCCTGAATCCACCACCACTGCCAGAACTATTGTGTTTGTGTCCTTGCGTAGGAGCGACATTCTCCGAAAACTTCGCAGTGGTCGAATTGGTGGTCATGGCTGTGGCGCCGGCAGAACTGGAAACTGGATGTGCGAAGGGATCATCAGGTGTAATTCCTTGGGCAGTGGGACTTCCAAATGTGGGTTTATTGCCCGCAACAGGGGCACCAATGGGTGTGGAAGTCCCGATACCAGTAGTGGTGTTACTTCTCACAGCGGCGGGCGGCGAAGAGATACCTTGATCAGCAGAGGATTCATATAAATATTCAGGTTGAGTAGACCGGCTACGGGACGGGACACCTGGATGTGTGGCTTCTCGTCCATGAGAAGCATTGCTTTGAGAAGCAGCAGCAGCAGCAGCACGCATCTGTCGTTGATATGCCAATCTGCGTTGTTGGTGTTGATCCAAAGCAGCTTTCTCCAGTTCATCGACGGTTTTACCAAACGCACTGGGTGAGCCATCAGTCCTCGGTGGACCAGCATGAACCGAGAGCCAAGGATGACGCATGACACTGTCGAGGTTAGCCCGACGAGTAGGATCAGGCACAAGCATCATGCTCAGAAGCTCACGAGCCTCTGTGGAAATGTAGTCGGGGAAAGAAAGGGGTGTGCTGACGATATACTTATAGAGTAGATTAATGTTATCACCGTCGGGATTAGCAGGATCATCGTCAAAGGGGAGGTAGCCAGCGAGCATAGCATAGAGGATAACACCACAGCTCCATATATCAACAGCGCTTCCTACATAAAGGCCTTCGCTGATGACTAACTCAGGCGCAGCGTAGCATGGGCTGCCGCAGCTGGTCTGCATAAGATCGTCAGCTTTGTGTTCAAAACGGTTGGCAAAGCCAAAGTCGGTGATTATAACATTGCGGTTGCGGTCAAGGAGGAGGTTTTCGAGTTTCAAGTCCCTGTGGACGATCTTCTTCTGGTGAATGTACCAAACACCAGAAATGAGTTGGGAGAAGAGCTTTGCAGCATCTCGTTCTTTGAGATAGCGATGGGCAAGGATGTGGTCGAAGAGTTCTCCACCAGAAGCATATTCAAGGATGATACCGATGTATTTGTCAGTTTCGATAACATCGTACAGACGCACGATGTTGGGATGTTTGAGCGTCTGGGAACCAAACCAGTGAGTCGGAGACCAAAAAAGAAAAGAAAATACAGAGAAGCGAACCCTGAGAACCTCGATCTCGCGTTCAACCTTGGATAGGCGTACGACCGTATCGACATTTCCTCGACGGATAAGTTTGACGGCTACTTCCTCGCCCCACTGGACATGGATACCGAGCTTTACCTTGCCAAACTCACCCTCACCGAGGGTCTGGAGGAGAAGGTACGGACCAAAACGGGGGATAGTTCGGCGTGGATGAGCGGCCATATAGGCCTCAACAGCAGGGTGGCTAAGGACATCAGGATAGGGGGAGCTCTGAGAAGATTCTTCCTGGTTGTGAGAGGTGGTGACAGAGTGAGATGCACGCTGTTGCCTGCGATTGTTTGAAGACTGAGAGAGCTGGGGCTGGACAGCGACAGAAACAGCACGGGAACTGGCCGAGGCCATGGTTGACTTGTGAGAGACGCCTTGCCTTCAAATCCACCGTGCGAAATAAAAAGCCTACTTTTTCTGAGTCATGTGCCCTATACACTTTTTTTCTTTTTTGTGACATTGAGGGTTCTGGAGCTATCTCTACGACAAGAACTATTTGTTCAGTCCAAGAACGCTGATAGCTACTCCACGTGTCAAACTCTCAAACTCTTGCTTTGACAAAACTCTGGGCAGCGTCTTTACCCATGCTTCACCCTCGTCAATGGCGACCTTGTTCAGATGTCAGGTGCACATATAAACTGCAACATCAGATCTGCGTACGAATGGATAGTCAACTGAATACATGATACGATCAAGTCCAATAGTATTCGCGTGGAATTGCAACAAGTCAGTTGCAAAGTTGCCCGATGTCGTCTCCCAAATGTTGCTTTGCCAGTAGGAGCTGACATTCAACTTCATCGGCATGCCAAGTGGTATCTGGCGCTTTAGCTCTGGACGTGCTGAATGAGTTTGATATACTAGCTGGACACGACATACATACGTTCATCAATCCGGAACAAGTCAGAAGGGATGCGTTCACCAAGATGACCAACAATAATTTTAGCCTTTGGGAAACGACTATCAGCGATGTGGTCAGCAACTATAGAAGAAGAGATATGGCCGTTGGTTACTCGAATACACCGTTCGTACACAATCTAGACCGGTCACTTGAGACACCTGATTTTATCTATGATATTCTGTGATCACCTTACCCTAAAATATGGTATGACAGTGTTGCCGCAAACTCCTGTGCTGGACCCGCGAGCCACGGGGCATGCACCAAGGTGAGAGTTTTAATTTGTGGTATGTTTGTGCGCGGATGAAAATATATAGGAACTTGAAGATCGGACACCATTTGCCAAAACACATCATATTCTGGTTGGTCGTAATAAAGCAAAGTCGCTGTGAATTTGCCTGTCACTCGTGGCTGCAACATCCATTTGAGCTACTTACCATTGTCGGGTCCCGATTGTTGGTAATCATTGATCAAGGCGCCTATTCATCAATCAGTATCTAACGATTGATCTCACGTTTCAAAACACAGACCTAGAAAGCCGAGCTCCTTCACTGTTCGCCTCAATTCCAAGGCCGCATTTGTTGCATTATGCATCGAAAGGGAAGCAAACCCCCCAAATCGCATAGTGTTGTTTGAAATGCTCTCTGCAAGGATGTTGTTAACCGTAACAGCCATACTCTCAGCAGTGGCTACGTCCGAGATGCCTTGAATGCAAGGACTGGCACAGGAAATGACCATCTATCATTATTATCCGTCAAGATATTATTTTCAACCAAAAAAACTGAGCGTCTCACGAAGTCAACATTGTTCTCATCCATGAATCGAAGCCGCTGATTGTGAATGTCTAATAAATTCGCCTTCAGTTCAGCGTTGGTACCACCTCGAGCCTCATTAGTTCGGATATCAAAATGAGATGAGAAATTAAATCCACCCAGTGCTGCGTTTGTGTTCCTGTCAGACTCGAACGTCAATTTGTGTGCAGACAGACGTGACGGTCAGTGCAATCACCCAACCTGGAAAAGCAGGTCCAGAGGTGTCCACGCTTCCTCAAGGATGATGGTTCCACCAGTATCGCGCCACTTTCTGGCATTGGCTCCCTCAAGGGCAAAGGCAATCAATATCAAGAACCGGACAAGAGATAGAGTTAACATTTGTTCATATGGCATTCCGTGAGGACTGATGATTATATATACATTTGTTTCATTCAGGCGGGAGAGAAATGCAATACAAAAGAGGGAAGAATGCCAACCTGATAGAAGACAAGTTTCCATAGGGTCCGCATACCCTGGCCTCAAGATAGACCACGAGACCAAACTAATTAAGTCGATTCTCATGTCCTATTGAACTATGGCGGATAATGGTCTGCGTCTTCAGACAAACTCTTGACAAACTCTTGCCGCTAAACAATTTGTGGTCATGTGACAGCCAGTGATCTTTTTGATCATTCAGACCAATTTCCCGAGATTGTTTCATACTGATAACTTCGTATTATAGCCCTTGTCTTTCTTAATTGGACAGTCGAAAACAAGACATGAACTCCTCAGCTAATACGTTTCATGCTATCTCTCACTTAATACCAGAAGAAATACACCAAGGACTAAAAAGTGTACCTATCGATGAGCTTTCTCTGGATAACCTGGTTCGACTAATCAGTGGGGCATGCCCTTCCCCATACTCAGGAATTGACTTTGGAGCAGAGTGGTCGGAGAAGCAGAACTCCATCATCTCTGTGCTATCACCTCTCCGTCAGTCTAATGTCAAACGTCCTTTAGAGCAGCCAGGACCAGATGTGTCAAACAAGCGTCCCCGTACTTCTCCGCCCGAAATTCAGTCAGCAACTGCGGCTGACGCTGGCCGGTCTGTCTACTCTCTGAAACCTATCTCAGCTACTTCACCAGTACGCAAGAAGATAGAACTTGACATCCGAGAGAGTGCTATTGTCTTCCTTAACTCAACAACTCATGTACCAGAAGGGCTTCCCATTCCGCTCTCCATACTTCGTCGCGCGTTCCTTCTCCCTACCCGTGGCAAAACAAGACCTCATTGGACAGTAGTTATCCTATCTTCTGACTACCAACCAACAACGGGACGTGGGAAGCAATCCATAGCCGACGAGAAACCACAAATCATCTTTGGTATTGATGCGATACTTGCTACACCACTTCAAGTCACTTCATATGACACCAAAGGAAAAGCTACTGTAACTACACACGCTAAAAATGAAGATTCCCTTCCTGTCCTCCGTCAACTCTTCAAATACCTACCTATATCCGTTCTTGAGCCCAGCTCAAGTGTCTTCAAGAGCGCCGTGCCCGGAATATTCAAAAACGCTAATCCTGACGGTATCCCGAGTATTGAGGCGTATCGTTCAGCTAAACCTGGTAGTCTCTGGTTCATGCGTCAGGGAATTCTCTGGGGAGAATCCAAACCCTGCGAATTTTGGGCTGTGGAGGATCTCGTGGGAAAGACAGAAGGCCTCAGAATCATGGGTGGAATCGGCAAAACATGTTCCGTTATTCTAACAAGAATATCCCGTCACACGTCCGAAACTACAGACGGCCCGGAGGACCCAGGGGAGGAGACGGAATTCTCAATGGTCGATTCTAAAGAGAAGGAGGGAATCGAAAAATGGGTTCAACAGTACCAACACTTATTTAGTACCACAGGAGGTGATGGCTCATCTACTGAGAGAAAGGCATCGGAGCCCAAGGTCGTGTCCACGGGGCCTCTGACAATTCATAACCTGGTTGATGCAAACGATTCATCTGACGAGGACTTCACTGTATCGGACAATGATTCTTCTGATTCA
>Ga0153987_1000211_pt1 | contig 20970 bp, 21 predicted proteins | sample TSNC071MetaG_FD_102279 | JGI IMG/M metagenome (GOLD analysis project Ga0153987, IMG submission 102279) | Attine ant fungus gardens microbial communities from North Carolina, USA - TSNC071 MetaG | ecosystem: Host-associated > Fungi > Mycelium > Unclassified | place: USA: North Carolina, William B...
AACTAAAAAAAAAAAAACTCCCAAAAAAAAAAAAAAACGTCGGATGGAAAATCCTCTCTCATATAGCCAAGAGAGAAAGAGAGAACGATAGTTGGCATACCTCAGCATACGGAGCCTGTTCTTCGAGTTGGAAGCCGGGCAGACCTGAGGCTGCAAGACAAGCGACCTTGGATTTCTTTCCAATCTTCCCCCAGTCATACTGTTGAATCGTCGGGACGAGCTTGAATACAGTCATAATCCAGGGGAGGTAGTCAAGATCAGAATGAATATCTTATCTTCGGTATTACCTAAGCAGCAATTACTTGTGTCGGTGCCATAATTAGCATTACTATATAAAAAAAATAAGCACTGAACCATACACATTATATTATATTCCAACAACGATTTACAGCCCCTTGGGCCTCATATTCCATATCTCAACAATAGTCCTGCCTGCTCTCTTACACATAATCGCACACGTATCCTTCAAATACGCGACCTTCCACACCATCTCACTCGGATCCGTCAGATCTCGTATATAGTTGCCCGTCGCCGTCTCGTAAATCCTCGTGCGGCCATCGTTGCCACCCGTGACGAGGAAATTATGATCAAACTGCAGAGAAGTGACGGAGGAGTCGTGCGCTGCGATACGATGTAGCACCGTGTACTTTGACAGATCAAATGTGATAACACGCCCATCGGAACCACCGGTGGCAAGGATCTCAGGAGAGAGCTGGACTTGACAAACGAGGGCAGTATGGCCTTGAAGTAGCGCTATACAGTCCCTGATAAGCTCTGTCAACCCACAATGTGATCGATCCTTCTGACCAGTGTGGCTCACCCCGATTTCGCATCCCATACACGAACCGTCGTATCCAAGCCGCCAGAGGCAATTCGGACTCCGTCAAAAGCGACGGAATAGATCTCGTGATAGTGGCCTCTGAGAACATGAAGGCATTGGCCCGTGTCAACATCCCACAGCTAAGAAAAAGTGGGTCACAACCACGGGCGTCAACGACGGCCAGAAAGGCTCATCACTCACCCGACACGTCGTATCGTAGCTTCCACTCACGACCCTGTTCCCACAAACATCCAAGCAACGGACACTATTTCGATGGCCTTGAAGGATGCGCAAGGCGCGACCGCGTTGGATATCCCAAACACGAACAGTCCCATCTCGAGAACCCGAAACTGCAATCGGTCGGTTATGCAGAACACGAATACATCTTACAGTCGATGCGTGTCCGTTCAAGATGTAGACACAGTACCTGCAAAAAGAATGTGACCCCCTGGCTGGCACCAACAAGAGAGTTGACTGTGTGCATACCCAGTCTTGACGTCCCACACTCTGATGACTTTATCGCAACCACCACTGACAACGAGTGCATCGGGCTGACCCCATCCTTGAGATGCAAAATTGTCACTTCGTTTTCCCGGAAACAGCTGTGCTCGAGGTTGGTCCTTGCCAGCGTCGCTGGAGGAACCAAGGTCATCTTCGTCAAGCCCCAGCGCCGTCCTCAACATCGGCGAGATATATTGCTCCTGCTGGTTCTGAGAGATGTTCAATCTGTCGATGCCAAAACCAAGGGATTCAACATCGCCTTTCCGCTTTTTTCGACCGTCATCGTCCCGAGGCGGCCGGACAAGGTAGCCACCTCTCGAAACGAGACAGACAGCCCAGACACCTGTTTCGTGCCCCACAAGGGTGCGCGCGAGGACACCCGTCTTGGCGCTGAAGATATGAACCTTGGAACTCGTAAGGCCTATGACGATCCAATCCGAATCCAATGCGAGCGATGTGACGACGCCATTGTCAGGGTCGGTAACGGGGACACGATGGGATTGAAGCAGCAGACCACCCTTGCGCCAGTTCGCCATGGTGATGTGCGATATTCTGAAATGGGCGCGGTACGAAAAGTCCTCTTTCCAGACCGGGAAGACGTCCTTTCCTTTCCGGGCGACAGGACCGCCACCATCGTCGCCGTCGTCGTCGTCGTAGCCATGCACTCGACACATGCGCCGCCACACGTGTTCTTCCGTCATCAGTTTGTGCCAGTGTTTGCTGACCATAGAGGCGCGCACAAGCGACGTGGGATCGTCGATGAAGCTGAGAATGTGCAGCGACAGCTCGGTGGGCAGCCAAAAGAGGAGGTCTCTTTTCAGCAAGGGCGCGATGGTCGTCGAGATGAACAGAAGCTCGGATGGCGAGCACGAGATCAGGATGGAGGCAAGGATCTGCCGTCTGAGCGCAGGGTCGTGGGTGTTGACAAGGTGGCTGCTGGCAAGACCCAGGGGGTAGCAGCTGGAGACGGGGCCGGGGGACGGAGCAGGCGTTGGGGGCGATTCGATGGGCATGTAGATGACGGGGCGACCCGTTTCGCGATGGTGCATGTCGTCGCCGGGGGGGTTCATGGCTGAGCTCGTCGGTGTGCTGCACGACGCCGGAGCAGGTCCCTGGGTATGTCTATCACAGATCACAGATCACAGATATGTCACAGAATATGTCAGACCAAAACACGACCAAGCAAGAGCACTGCCACTGATCTCAATTATGGATTCATAGTCAGTATATTCATAGGCTACAGATCGTCAATAGCAACATCCGCCTGCCAGACATCGCCCCCGATGCTGTAGAGACCAACGAGCACAATCTTCTCAAACCCGATGCCGTCGCTGCCAATCTTCCACCGGCTGCACGTCGTCGTCGCCGACATCGCTTTCTGCAACACGGGCATCAGTAAACCCTCATGCGCGGACGCAGAACCACCCACTTGGACGAATCTCCGAAAGTGCAGGGCAATACTAGCGCCGAGCTGCACGCGCGTCATCGAAGAACTCGCAGGCGTACTCGACGACCAGTCCAAGTGTTCATAGCCCGGCCACTGACGGTAGAGACGATCAACAACCCACCAACGCAAATGCAGTTCCTCCCTTACCTTGATGCGCAGATTGATCTCCTTCACAGCAGGCGCATCCGCCAAGGGGAGATCATGGCTGCCCGCCATCATCTCAGCCAAGGCATGCGTACTGCGGCTGCCAAAGTCGGAGACAAAGACACCCTGCTGGGCGCTCCCGACATAGTCGAAGAAGACGGGCTGGCAGACGGGTCGTCCAGCGGCCTTGGCCACCAGCTGGGGCACGCGATGGCGGGAAGACCGCTGGAACGGCGAGGGCGGCGGGGAAAGGGCGCCAGACAGGGACGAGTAGCCTGAGCGCTGCGACGGGAACACGGGGCGGTGGATGCAGCTGTAGTACGGAGCCATTGTGTGCAGCATCGAGCAGCGCGCATGTTAAATACGAGCTCGTGGTGCTAAGCATCTGCGACGAGGATCGCCCAGGCGGCGGGTGATTTCAGAAAAGAGGGGCCATCACACTTGATATGTCTGATGAAGGGCTTCCTTTTTCGGATGCACGGTCATAAATACAACAAAACTTTGTTCTCCAAAACATATCCCGACATATTCAAAACGAAAATCCGTGCGACTGGAACCCACGGCCGCCCCTTCCATGGATCTGAGAAAACAGCTCCGACAGGTCAACATGCCCAAAGCCACCCATCCCACCCGTCATCCCGTCCTCGTCGTCCCCCGCGTCGTACCGCGCACGGCGCTGCGAGTCGCACAGGACCGCATAGGCCTCAGCCACCAGTTTGAATTTCTCTTCTTCCCCGCCCTGTAGTTCATCATCGTCGCGTGCTCAGCAGCAGCACTGGCTACCCACCTTGTCAGGATGATGCTTCAGACTCTCCCGTCTGTAAGCCTTCTTGATCTCCGCGTCCCCACAGTCCCTCGGCACACCCAGTATCTTGTAATAGTCCTTTGTCTTGCTCCTCTTCAATGCCGCTTCGGCCTTTTTCAGTTCCGCCTTTAGCCCACGGATGTCGTTTTCCGTGGCGCCACCTTCCGTCTGTGCTTGTTGGATCGAGGATTTGAAATCAGCCACAGAGGCATCGAAAGATTCGAGCTGAAAGTAACATCGGGCGCGCGTGCGCAGGCATTTGAACGAGTTGGGGCAAAGCAGGAGCGAAGCATCCGTATCTGAGAGCGCTTCTTTGTGTTGGGAGAGCTGACGAGATTTCAGCGGTTGAATGGGGCGAAAAGAAAAAGGAAAACCTTGAGAAGCGTTGTTGCACGATTAGAGAGTAGAGTTGCACGGATCTGTCCGCCTTTTCCTTCCTCTTCCAACTCACCAACAAGCTGCACATGCATGTGAGGTCAAGGTCTGAACTGACATGAAAACACAAACCCCCAGCGCTTGGGTATACTTGTCCACTGCTTCTCCGAGTTTACTCGACTTGAAAGCTGCGTTGCCTTCTTCTTTCAGCTTTTCCACGTCTTTTATACGTTTTCGGAGCTTCCGTGCTGGTTCACAAGAGGGATCGAGCCGGAGAGCCTCCTGTGCATGTATTTTGGCATGTTCGAATCTACCTTGTATGAACTGAATACGTCCGCGCAAAACATGGATATCAGGCGAGTTGGCGTTGATACGGAGAGCATCACTAGAATAAAATTTTTGAAATTGTCAAAGAGACGAGCAAAAAAAAGTACTTTGCAGCCATACTGGCACCCTCCCAATTGCCCCTCGCCAGCTCGAGCTCCGCCTTGTTTATTCTCCACTCTTCGGGAATCTCTCCACCCTCACTCTCGATCGCTTGGACACACTTGTCCAGGGCAAGCCTCGCAAGTCCCCACTCCTTCTTCTCTCTGGCGGCGTCGAAATTCGCGACGTGTCTCTCGAGCGACTTGACCTTGTCACGAAGCTGAGCAACGGCGGGTGCGAGGGCGGGGTCTGCGGCGAGGATGTCTTTGATGGTGGACGAAGCGGCTATGAGTGATCCGAGCGCAAACTGGCAGCGGGCGAGGCGGAGGAGGGTTTTTGGGGAAGAGGAGGACTGGAGGGCGGCTGCGTGCTGGCAGTCGTCGAGAGCGGGTCGGAATCGTTTGATGGCCATGTACGCTGCTGCGCGGTTTGTTAGATAGGCTGGTTCGGTGGGATTGAGTTCTGTAGACTGCGTTGACAACGACACACACACAAGAGAGAGTCGTGCTGCTTACTGATGGCCTCGGTGTAGAGGTCGATAGCCATGCCGTAGCGCCCGGCTTTGAAGGCGACGTTCCCCTGCTCCTTGGCCTTTTCTGCGAGAGAGACTGGGTCTTCCTGTTGTTGTTCCAAGGCAGGAGGAGGGTCTGGGTGAGGAGGAGATATGGACGGGTTCTCGGCATCGGTGGACCCTGCAGACGAAGAGCTGGGCGCAGGACTCGATCTGCCGAAACGAAAAAACAACAGATGAGGTGCACTTTTTCCCCAGAGCTGGCAGCGACATACCCATCGACGATGCCTCGAGCAGGCTTGCGTGCCGCGTTTCTGTTAGCCCTGGCCTTCTGACTGCTGAGCCTGGCCTTTTTGGAGGTCATGGTGGGGGAGGGTGTCAATGAAGGGAGACTAACTAAAAAGTGAAAATTTTAATTGTATTACGACTACTATTTCCATGTTATTCTATGTCTGCTCCGTCCATCTTCAGGCGCCGTGCAGCCCGCTGTCCGTCTCTCCCTGTTTGTCTGAAGTTCAGGATGATGTTTTTTCGTCAGATTATTCCATCTTGACACTAATCTAACGCCGAATCGAATCTCTTGTCCTCTGGTGGAGAACAAGGCGCGCTCTTGTACATCTGGCGACAATTTATTGTGACAGACTGGCGTCACATCTCGCTTGTCTTGATCACTCAAGACTTGTGATCTCTTCGATGTACGATAGCGCCGCCACCCACACCTTGTAATGGATCTGTGACGACAATCACTTTCGCAACCGGTTGTTCGCGTCAAAGGTCGGATGTGAACACTTCCGATTCAAGGACAATCACATCACCATGGTTTAATTCACCTGCGATAACAGTCCTCATCTTGTGAAAAAGTAGCTTTTTGATGCTATCACGATCATTTTTGGCTCCCTTGGGAAATCACATTTTCGAATTCCAACTGGCCTTCACTGGACTCTCGATGCGCCTCCCGCGCCCCCGACCCTCTTCACAGTACGCTTTCGAGTGAAGGGCTCAGCGAACACCAGCATACGATACAGACACCTGTATATAAATCATCATGGGTTGAACACCTGGGATCCAGTCATCCTTTTTTCAACGGGTCAATCGTCTCTCATTACTTGCTGCGCGTGTTCAACATGTCTCGCTATCACACTGCGATCCACACCCCCGTATTTCCGTCTCAAGTTTCAGGATACTCTTCCTTGTCAGGTGCCTTGGCACTGCCCCCTCCTGAATTTAGCAGCCCTCACCGCCATCGTGTCCCGCAGCTGCGTGTCTGTGAAACCTCGGAGTCTCCTGTGTGCGATCCGATCAGGTTTGATTACATCGGGCAGGCCGGCCAAGGTGTCTCCCTCGCCGACTTTAGTGTTCGATCGCAACATGCGATTCATCAATTGGTGGCTGGGACGAACGATCACGTTTTGGCAGGGACCGGGATCAACAAGATCCATCTCCGGATCACCGTACGTTTTTGTTCCATGTCTTATATGGTGATACTGACTTGCTGTATAGTGGCCTGGCTACGAGCACCTGAATTTTGTGCAAAGTATGCCAGCGAGCGCTGCTATTTCACGGGGACAGCTGGGAGCGAATATTGCTATGCAAATCTGGTCTTTTATGGCGGTGAGTTTTTTTTGTTTTAACAGTGTTTGTGAACTCACGTTTGAGACACCTCAGCGAGCGGAAAAGTCGTCAACGACGAATCGTCGGTGGCGGATCAGTCAGGAGACGATTCCGTTCGACAAGATATTCCTGATTGCGCTGTATAGCTTGGGTAATGGGATCTGGCAGGCAGATATGGCGGTTGATTTCTGATATATATATATTTTTATGATGATGGTGATTTATTCTAATTATTCCTGTTAATTCTATAGTGTAAAATATCATTGCTTTTTTTGTTAGCCTTGACCTGATATTCTTCCCAGAAGCATTGGGAGCCACTCCAGTAGATCAATGACAACCAATCGGTCGTGTGTCATACAAGCATACTCATTTACGGATTCATTACATAAAACTATTCTTTGCGTGTCAGTCAGATTGTCAATTCAAACGGGTTGAATGACAGGCGAATCAGCAAAGGTAGTGGTACTGGAGCTCGAAATCTTTCTTGCAAATGCCTGACGAACGATGTCAACGTCAACAGCGTCTCCATGCACAGTAAATAAAATTTACCATCCCAATCCCGCTACGCTTCTCATCTAAACCTTGCCGAGCGTGCCCAAGATCGTTCCTATCACATTCCTGGATCAATTCAGTATTGAATTCTTCGGTATTGATTTTGATGGATATGTTGGCCGAGTGCTGGATATAGAGAACATGTTTCATTGGAATTTTTAAAGGCTGATGAAACGGGTGGGTCTGATGTTGGAGATGGGGGTGTACCTACTTTTGTCGCCATGCTGATGCCACCATTTCGAGGGAATTCTTGAAGTGAGAGTGAGAGGTTTTCACTCGTCGTCTCGGCGGCTGCACGAATTTTTTTGCGGGAATTTAGGGCTGCAAGGAGGGAGTTGGAGTACACTGTTATCTGGAGGTAAGTGATAGTGATGTCAGCGTCATTTGATATTCTCACATCGACCGATACAGAAGAAGAACATGATGTAAAGAAAAGTATGGCCTGCAAACACAATCTACCAAACATTTAGTGTCGAATGTTATGACAAGGGCAATGCCTGTTTTCACCGATATAAGCGATGCTACAGCACAAAGACTGGGATGGATCAACGAGGAAAACTTGGAATCAAATGCAGGTATCACCTTGTAAGAAGACCGGTATTGACGGAGTAAACAATCTACCAGCACGTTGTCAGCAACCTTATCAAACAACATAGGTATGGCTCGCACCAATTTCTTGATCATCGTATCGGACCTATAGTAATTCTTTTCCAGCATATATGTGCTACTATGGTGATAGTACTTACCTCTTGAAGCCCGTTCGCGACTGATGTAGAATAACGCATAGACTGGCAGCGATAACCAGATCGCCAGCGGCAGCAAGGACATTCACCGCAATTGAGAGGCCCTGCGATGAGGTAAGTTATTCTATTGATCGACTGAAATTATAATGACTAGGAACGGACCTTCAGTCGTCCAAGCTCCAAGTATGTTCGCAGCCGAAGTCTGTAATTAAGATTTCAGCACAATTGCCTTTATGATCCCGAACAAAACTGACGAGAGAATTGTGTAGGCTGATCAGGATTAGAGATCAGTGTCGATAACTCGATGGATGAAGTCACCTTACCGATGATACAACCTAAAAAAAGGTGTTGGAAGTGACGCAGACATGATAATTAGGAAAACGTACCAAACTCCCCAGCGATGAGAAGCACCTATTCAACAGGATGAGCACACAAGGAAAATAGACGAGCAAGGAACGAACAAGCAGACCCGTCAGCCAGATCCTACGGTTGCTAACTAAAGATTGTGAAATATCATTCATGGACAACATCGGTGATGAGCATACATTTCCAGACTCGCATGGTGAGGAAGCTATGAAAAAAGATAGTAAATCATCTAGTTACATTTTGGAATTTGGCTAACCTTTGAACCAAGAAAGCAGTGAGACCCTTGTTTAAGCTTAGATTTAGATGGCCGATAAGACAACAAATGGGCTTACGTTGAACAAGACCTCAACCTGGTCAAGGCTAAATCAGACTAGGGATGGCTAGTTGGGGAAAGAATTTACCAATAAGCTCCTTTTCTATACATCAGAAGAGTGACAAACTCGAATGACTGAGAACACACCAAACAAGTTGACCGAGCATCTCCGGTCGGCTGAAGTAGGAGACGAGGTAAACATAGACTAGAGAAGAACAATGTTGGCAAATTAAGCGCGACGATCAAGAGGACGCAAATATACTGCAGTGCGTAATGAGCCCTTGATGTACGGTCTCAAAAAGCATGACCAATCCAACCTAGCAAGATATGTTTTTTAGCGTAGTCTTAGACCGGAATGAAGGGACGTACGAGCGTTTTTATAAGCCAAGTATCTGTTTGATGAGTGTAATAATAATAAGCCTGAAGTACAGAAACTGGTTTTATATGATGAGGACTGAGAAAGGCGGCCAGGATATCGAAAAAGTGACACCTCCATAGAACCTGAGGAGAGAGATGATGCATGAGTATGGTCCAAAGGTGAATGAAATTGACTTACGCTGAAGCAACAACAACGCCGATCAACGCCACGCCCATCCTGTATAAATGTCAGGAGATTTCAACATGACATTGAACTGCACATACGTGCTACCCAAATTCAAAGTCGCCTCCATAGTCGAGGACAAAGGGAGAATGGAAGAACGGGTAAGAAGGGCAAGCAGGGGAAAGCATCTCCACCAGAAGGAGGAATTATATCTATCCTAGAGAAACCGGCAAGAAGTCCAAAATTTTTGGGAGTGACTGTCAACAAGCTAAACTTGGAGATGTCGGCTCAGATATACGAGGGCACTCCAATACGGAAGTTTGCTCTGAAATATATTTCGAGAAAAGTACTCCACTTTGCGTGAATTATGTAGTGAATGTAGTGAAATCAGGTTTTCAAGTCATTCTGATACTTGAATTTCGAGATGTTTTCTTGGAAAATTTCACGACACGCAGAAAGCAGCCCCGTGAAGCACAAAAAAAAAATGGATCTCAAAGGCCTTTTCCGCGATAGAAAATTAGTATTGCGGCCCGCGGAAGAAGTCTTCGAATTTAGTAGCCTTCGTTTTTACTTCAGAACGGTGTGAATCGTGATTAGCCGCTCAGTTTGGCAAATGGTAATCCAGACGTAAAAATGAAAGCTTTGAATAATAGAGAATGGGCGACAGTTGGGCGGGAAACAGCACTGGGTACACCCATGGTCGAGAGCAATAATCAAATCCTTCGAAAAAAGGTTAAATTCACGTGACTCTGGTAGTGTTCTGGATCTTCCGCGCAGCCGCCAGTCTGAAGCTTGTTCTACGTCCATTTTTTGTTTCCTTGTTAGAGTATATCCGCCACTGTACCTACTGCGCGAGGTCTATGCCTCAGTCATAGGAGTAAACGTAATGTGAATGAATGAAAAAAACAAACTATAAATGTTGGCTGGATCTTATGATAATACATGGGAGGTATAGAGCATATGCCGAAGATGAAACAAGCGATGAACCACAAAACTTTGACCGTTCTTACTCCTCCTCCTCGTCTTCAAAGCGAAGAATTTGTGCATCTGCATCAATGGGAACATTTCTATAACCCCTCCTCCCTCGTAACCCACTCCAATTCAAACGCGACGAGACCCATTCGAATGCAACAGCGGCAATTCCAAGAAGGAACCATGGTACAGATGCAACTGTATCAAACGCTTTATGAAAGCTACTCTCTTGCCTTGAAAGTGCATCTCCTGGGAGGCGAATAGTCCTAAAAATGATGAATGAACGTTGGTCGCATTGGAAGAAAAACGTCACTACACACCCTCTGCGATGACCACTACGACGGTAGTAGTAACAACCAACCAGAGCAGCGAATCCAAATGGCAACAAAAGCATAAAAAGCCAGAATAAAGTTCCCCTGGACTTAAAACCTAGACATCTGTGTGCTTTTCCACGATCAAGTCGATTGCTGCCTTCACAGCTCGAATAGGGGATCAATCGATATGCAGTCCTCTCATACCAATATTCGTCACCATTTTCACATGATGTGTCGTCGGAGAGAGGTTGCTGCCCAGGGACAAGGACACACTCTCCTGCCGCATTGCGAACGTGGTTGAACTCGCTACAAATTTCATGAGACCAGAAGATTTTGAGGTATAAGAATTAGCTCACCATTCAAAGTCGACATCGGTGCAAGTACAATTTTTTACCAGATTGTCTGCCACCTTGATGTCCCCAACAATACAGTTGGCCGAACGGGCGCGACGGTGATACAGGGTCTTTTTTTTCTTGATCAATAGCAGCTTCATCAACATTGACATGGAGACTCACCCGTCGCCCGAACAAGCAAACCTCTTCACGCTCGATGCTAGGTCCCCACAATTCAAAATCGTCACCATTGGGGTCTTGCATATTAAGTTCACCTCCAGGTTGATCACATGTAAGGATACGAAATGGATAGACATAAAGTCATACTCACATCTTCTCATCGTCAACGACGAAAAGTCAAGGTGCACAGCGATAGCACCAGGCGATCTCAGCCGAGCACCAAAGAGAATGAATCTCCTGCTATTATCTTCAGGTACAGTGACCAGCGACGTCACGCGTATCTTCTCTTCCGAGAACCGATATTCCAGCCAGGTCAATCCCTCATCCGTGCTGTACAGCACATGATCCGTTGGCCCCTCATCATTCACGATGACCAAAATTGAGCCTGAATCTCCGAACTCCCACATATGAGCATCTTTATGCACTTCTTCCCAAGTGAAACCGGCGTCTCGGCTCAGGAAGGTATCAGATTCTTTATATGGCTTCAGGGATTCACCGACGTTGCCGACAGCCATCAGAACCCCGACTATACCTGGGCTACTGAACGTGGCACGTGGGTCTCGTCTCTCGGTGTACCCATGCACGTGTAGAGCGCATTTCTACGAGGTATTAGAACGCTTTGATTGACAGGGGACAAGCTGCAGGGCTCACCGTCCCCTCGCAATCATATTTCTGCCCCAGTGAGTCATGTGTAGGAGGATTCAAGGGCTTCCAGCTTCCCCCTATTTCCTTATTAACATTTAACACTTGTCGACGAGACTGATTTCATACCATCATTATGAGTAATTCTGGTCTGCAGCCTCTTCCTTCCACTGACCCTAGTTTCATCAAGATCCGCAACGACGTTGATCATTGCAATACCATCCAAACCAATGACCTTCTCGAAATCAACATATCCATCTTCGTTCCTATTGACGTTCTCAGCAGATAAGGCGAAATACGTTCCATTGGAATTGGACTTGAGGATATTGCCCCATTGAGGTCCTGATGGTTGTTCTGACATTGTCATATGAAGAAAGAGCGAATGAGTGTTTGACTCCAGAATAGTATAGGCCTGACAAGATTATGAGACATGATAAGCATTCTTTTCTTCCACGTACATGTGCAGACGGATGCATCGCTGCTGGAAATTGGCCAGCAGCAAACCGGATCCCGTCCAGAGAGACCTGAAGATCGAGAGTGTGCTGTTGAGGTAGTAACTAGTTAAGGTATTATACATTAGACATGGTCTTGCATCAGCTCATATTCATTTACTCACCTCTGCGACGACCAAATATTCCGAAAACTTCGCAAATCCAACTACATGATCAAACAACTTCTTCCTCCTTTCATAATACTGACCACCCGCTATTAACTCCAAATTGTTATTTGACTCGCCAAAACTCCTCTGTGCTCCGTTCTTGTCCTTCCAAGACTCACAGATAATTTCACTTGGATCAGCATCCAATAACGCGTCCCTCGCCCAAGCACAATTTTTGACATAGTCTGCAATATTGTTCCAATTCCTGCCATGATCCCTCGAGTATCTCGCTTCCGCACGACATTGCAATCCATCAGAATCCGGCCCACAATCACGATTCCCGACCCAAATGAGCTGTTCAGTCTCGGTCGGGTGAAACCGTAATACTTGAGCACCGAAAGTGTTGGGAGGCGTTGGTGCTTTCAGAGTGTGCCATTGTTGACCGGAGTTGGTAGTGTAGTAATATTCGTCAGTGTCAGAGATGAGGTACGCCCTGTCGTCCGAGAACTTGTGGTGATAAAAAGCGAGGATATGTTTGTCTGGAAACAATTGCTGCCAGGTGTATCCCTCGTTGCTCGATTGCCAGACCGTGTGATCAATGAGACGAACAAGAATGGTCTAAGATAAGGGTCAAGAGTGAAGACGAGAGATGAATCCGATTCCCAATGCACACCGTTGAGTGTTTGAAATATGCATGTTGAACGATTTCGGAATTGAACTCGAACTATCGCCAAAGTAAATTAATCACAGTTTACACAGCCGATGAAAATGCGTACATTTTGATGGACAACTTTACCCTCAGGTGGTGCAGCTGCAGACGATCGTCAGTAAATGCCGATGTTACTAATAATGGCTTCGGAAACCTTGAGAGCAATCTTTTTCCACGGGCTTGTCCTTGGCAATACCTCCTGTGCAAGTATTCCCAGGAATCTTACGGTACCCAGAGGATCCCTGAAATGTCTTCTTGTCTACACAGACACCAGCAGGTATTGGTTCAGGACCAGCAGGGACGCATCTGTCGTTATCGAGCACAAAATTGTAGTCACTGAAACAAGATCAGTTGGTGAACTCGATCTCAATCATTGACTTGGACTTACCATTCATAATCACCTTTTGCACATTGGCAATCCTCGTCATGTTCTTCAGGATCGATATACTTCTCCCCAACATAACAATTAGCATCAGGCTTGCGGCGTTTATACCATTGCTATATTGGTTGAACGGAATCAACTGAAGATCCTAAACAGACAACAAAAAAAGACCTACCTTGTGCCCCATGATGCACTCTGCATCCTCTCCATCACCTTTCCTAGCATACCATTTCTCAAAGTCATCTTCTTGACATTTATGATTCCTGGTAGGACTAAAGTCAAGGTGAACGATCACAACCTTGCCATCATTATTTATCTGGTCCTTTCGAGCAACTGATCCCAAAAGCAAGAACTTTTGTGATGTCGAGTCGGGAAGAGTGAGTAACCCGCGAGCACGCAGCTTGACACCCAAGCCATATTCCTTCCTGGATCGATGGTCAATCAGAGAGGAGACCTTGAAGCAAGAGAAATACTACTGTGCTTACCATGACTTCCCGAGATCAAGGGAATACGTAATGGAATCGGTAATATCTTCATCGTTGACCACGACGAGGATACTACCCTGATCACCAAACTCGTACTTGTGTGCGGCTCTTCGGACCATCTGCCACGTATCACCACCATCTGCACTCAAGAATGTATCACACTCCTCGTATGGTTTAAGATATTCACCAACTGATCCGACACCCATGACAAGTCCAGGGGCAGGCGAAGAAAAGATGCGGCCGAAATTATGTGGATTGGTGACAGAATGTAAGTGGAGGGAACAGGTGTCTTTATCAGTTGATTTGCATTGAATTTGGCTACCGTCGCTGCCTATGGAGGGTGGTTTCAAATAATCCCACGTACGGCCATCGTTGTGGGTTATCTGTGTCTTCAAGAGCTTGCGCGCTCTCCCCAGTTCAACGTCTTTAGCATTCGCAACGACGTTAGCAAGGCCAACCCCATCTATACCATACAATCTCTCGTAATCAACGAAGCCATTCTCATTCCTGTTTGTATCCTTCAAGCTTTCCACAAAGTATGTTCCATTTGAGTTGCTCAAGTAGAGGGTACCAATAGCACTCCGGTCGTGTAACAAAACATCCACACCGAGGGAGTGACTGGTGCTTTCTACAACGGTGTACGCGTTTTCACGAAGCCGAGCAGACGAGGCATGAGGAAAATGTGCCTTGGCCCATGTTTTCGTATCCACGGTCACGTAAAGTAACATATCGCCATCAGAGGCCTCGGAGAGGTCCTTCAGTGCTACTACCGCGTACTTGGACACGATTGCAAAAGCAACGATACCCTTTGCATTTTTTGCAATGCCAAGATCCTCAACAGTTTTCTCATTTTTGAAAAAGTCGGTACTCGAGTAAAGTCTACTCGATGCAAGGGTGTGTCCGCCACCTGAGGCTGGTGTGTCGAAAGCAACGCAATATATGAGATCCGGGTGGGCTTCATGCCTGAAATCCTGGCTGCTGTGGGCAAATTGACATCTCGATGTGTCTGTAAGGAGCTTCTTAGTGTCCGAGCTGAAGTTATCGATCGTGTAAAACGTCTTTGAACCAAGTGAGCCCTTAATCGAAAAATCATACACTTACTACACACCTCGTCGTGACATCTGGCACCCCATCCAATACGATCACAGCTCGTTCCTTGGTACAGAATGTGACCATTTTTTTCCTTATCTGAGTGGAATGACAGTGGCTTCTGGACGAAAGCAGGAGGAAAAGGTACTTCAAATGAACGCCAAGACTTCCCCCTATCCTCTGTCCGATAGTGTTTGGTGCCGTCAGTCAGTACAAATGCCTATCGACAGTATAAGTGTTCTGTCTCTGGCCACAAAGCATAACGTATGCACCATGCGATTGTTGAAGGGATGCTCAATAACCATCACCGCCTTCCCCTGAGGTATATCACTAGTCGCACTCCAGGACTTTCCTTCATCCGAAGACACATAGACATTTCCTTCAACAGAATCATGATAAACTGCAGACTTCAATTACATGAGCGCTTAATACAATAGAATTCCACTCATACATACATCAGCATCGTGAAAGAAAAAAATTCGTGCGGGAAGGTTGTCGAAAAACGAGATTTCACTTTTTGGGTCAGACTGGCCGGATGCAATGCCCACAAGAATTATTGAAACTATCCACAGCGCAGAAGAGCACCGTAATATGCCAGTGCGTAGCGTCATGGCGTAAATAATAAGGACACGTAGTCGTCGCCGTGTGCAACGCGTTCTAGCCCTTATTTGGCATCGTGACAGCTTTTCGAGTGTCTGCACAGCCACTCTGATTCATATTACCATGGGGTATGAATGTGACCATCACACCTGATTCGGTGAGGATCATCAAGAGGTGGCAGTGTTTGGTGGTGTTCTTTCTATGGTTATATTTCAACGTTATGCTGCATTTTAACGATCCTAGCTCATTTTTCTAATCGTCAAATAAACACCTGGATTGTTAATTTATGTGGGAAATTTGTGACTGTTTATTTGGTCATCAATGAACAATGTCTCGGCATTATGTTTTGATAAGCTTCAAATAGAAGCAAACACAAGTGGATTTTATTGAACACTTCATGAGCTCGAGGAGGTACAGGGCTTGAGTCTTTTTTGGTGATTTTTAGACATATTCTTATATTTTTTAATCAGGTATTGATTTTTCTCAAATATCAATCATCCTGATAGCTGGCAGATAATCCAGGTGTCTATTTAATTAAAGACTGTGACATGCCAGGAATATTTGGGAATGTGAACGGTTAGAATGATACTAGAAACAGTGATTACCATCGTTTTTTGAGCGATGTTGAGTCATCATTATCATAAAATTTCACATAGGACTCGTGTCACATCCCTTTTTCTCTGGTCCCCCAGACAGCGACTGACCAGGGAGATGTCGTTGACAGCTGACTTATGCCTTGTGGACAAATGTCGGCAAATATCTTGGTAGTTATCCGACCTTGCTGAGAGCTTGTGGGGTAGTTTGTATCGTTTCGAGTGTCTGATGCTTCCAAGAAAGACCTATCACGAAGTCATGGCCCACGCAACAGTGAGAGAGGGGCAGAACTCAATGACACCTCGGAAGTGAGAAGTAGACGTGGTTTTGGAGGCACTTGACCTTTGTGTAGTGGCCAGGTTAATTTCGTACAGTAACCCAGTGACTGATATGTGCGATCTAACATGTGTGTCGTGATTCCGTCGACAATGCTGTATATCTGAGCTAGACCACCATCACCATCAACAGGGCAACAGGGACTTCTGATCATTTTCATTTTATGTTGCTATCTCTCTGGTTAGTCATCATTCTTAATCCACAGGCAGTTAGAATAGCCTATGATTCATGTTTCCTTCTTCGAATTTTGAGTACATGTATTGTTGCTTAATTCATGAATAACATACTTGCTGTAGGTTTGCGTACACTCTCACCATTCAAGCCACTCATTTATTACTTTATCTTCGGCCTCCGCAATTCCAAAAGAATTGCTTTAGAAGTAATTGTCAGTGCCACCTCTATCACTGGCCATATGAACTTATTAAGGGCACAGTGGTGAGGCAGTGAAAATAAGATCCAGAACGCAGGTCTAGTCCAGGTTAGAGTATAATTAGTGCCGGGTTCTAGATAATTCCGAGATCGTGCAACAGGTTTTATTCGCTTCTCTAGATTTTGAGCCCCTGTGCATTCATGACACGCCAGACAAGGTTTACTGATCCACTCAGGTGGTCTTGATAGAGGAGTTTGCAGTGCACTCTGATTTCCTAATGCGGATGGTATGAAAATTAAACTTCAGAACGGGGCATTTATTGATCAAAATGGCCACACCCTGGCCACCTGCATTCCGTACCACAACGGGATGCTCAAACAATAAGACCACTGCTCTATATCTGCCGTCCCCGTTTCCCCTTGACTCTACCAAAGCCATAAATGTATATGTGAGCGTTCGCTATATCCATTCACTTGGATCAGCTAAGCGTAGCTATGTTGTAATGATCCGCTTGGACCATCGTTAAAATCATCACAGATGGAAGATAGCTCCAAGATAACACGCCATTGAATACTGTGCATATTCCATTCCTTATTCATGTGTTACAGATCGGCATCGGTGCAAGATCCAATGACGAGACTTCGAGGCACATGTTTGAATCTACGATGCACAGGATTTTTGTGGATAACTGGGTAATCCGAACGGCTTTCAAAATCCTGTCACACATAATAAGCGGTCCATGTGTCAATGATATAAAACCAGCTACCACGCGGACCATCGCCCCCAGAACTTACTTCTTCCTTCTTCCAACCTCACCGGTCTACTTCATCCTCTATGCCTCCGAAGATGAAAGGTCCATCCATCCTGAGAAACGAACCCTATAGTCAAGCAGCAAATCTTCGACCTGAGCTCAGCTCCCGCCGATATAGCCACGAATTTTGCAATTCCTGTGGCTACCAGTATAAACATGGGACTTCTAATCCTCGCGATGGTCCATTTTTGGCCTTGAAGAAGTTTAGCCGTGAAGTCGCAGAGCACTATGAATCATGCCCGAACTCATTGAAGTAGGTATCACGTTTTTTGGGCACTATTATACTTATTTCACTGGATCCAGAAAAATGGGTCCACCGGCATCTGCTATTCGAAACACAATTATTGCAGAAGCAACAATACAGAAATTGAGCTCAACGGAATCTTCCGCAACATTTCCTCGCCATCCACCAAACCACAGCAATCGAGTTCGTTGCACGCCTCAACGGTCGAAACTGAGTCAACTGCAATCGGATGACATCGTACAGGGGCCCCTCTCGGTTCTACCAGCAGAGGATTCAACGCAGGTGCCTCATACCTCTGATACTCATGTTTTACCGGAAGATACGATAAGTCGACCCCGAGACATACACGGAAGCGACGCACAACCGCCCAGCAGAAAATTCAAGAAAAACGTTATGGACTGGAAGGTTCGTAAGGCAGAATTGGAAGCAGATCCACTGCTTGATGCTGTTGAGCAAAAACGAGTGCACTGTAGACTGTGCGACAAATGGATCCGACTCGATTCTCGTAATGACTTTTACCCAGGATTGTGGAGGAAACATCGCGAGCACCATAAAGATTCTAACTTAAGCAAAGGTGGAATTAATCGGAACAACGAGGGGCATGTGCCCGAGGACGCTGCACAGGAACCGGCACGAAAGAGGAGGGCAGTAGAGGGAACTCATCCCAAAAATCCAAAAGGGAAATCAATTGCATAGATAGTACACGAGGCCCTCTTGCTCCTTGCGCTTCACTGGAAGGTGTTCCAAGACAAAGAGTTGCATTTTCTCATTAGCTCATAGCTGCCGCGTAATATTTCGAAAATAAATACAAATTGTGTTTTGTCTCAGGCTGTATAGTTGAACCACTCCCATCGGGGCGTATTATATGCGAGCGCTGAGATGAACTTGAACTTTCTTTCATATGTAAGTTCCCGATATTCAGCATTCAACATCGATCAAGTCCTGAAAGCCGAAGATCAAAGCGACTTCGGTTTCAGGGGTCTTGTAGAACGTTCGGTCATGGCCAAGTATTTTCAACAGCCTCGTTTTTAGTCCATTCCGAAATCATGGACATCAATTCTATTGTTGAATCATGAATTTGACATCAGCTGACAATCCCTCTTCCGCCCTCCGTCCTCCGTCCTCGCCGCTTCATTACTCAAGAGCTGAACTAGTTTGAGGTCACTTGGTCCCCTCGTGTTCATCTTGGAACATCGATTAGGGGCATACATCGCTACCATTTTTATGGTCAGTCGATGCAACGGTTATATCATGCATTTGACCGATTCCCGCCGAAAACACAGGGCATTGGCTTATCCAAGAATACTCTAGACATACGAAGGACAGAATGATATTTGACCAGTCGGTCGCTTCGTTTTTCAGATTTTGCACCGGGCTGCTACTTCGGGGATGATCAGGTGCGCGCATGGAATAATGTTGAATTTCACCCTTCATCAATCGATGTTCTTTGACGGGGGCACCTAATGACGCAAGGGAGCGACATCAGTTAGATATAACCTTCTGGGTGTTATTTCTTATCAGTGATTGTACGTGGGCACTCCACCGTAATTTACTGACTACTAGTCCAAGGACTGCTTTAGATACACATAAGAAAGAAGTGAAAACATACGAGACCATGACAAGTGTAATTAAGTACGAGGGCGGAAAATGATATCTAAGGGGGAGAATCCGAGAGGCAAATCTGGGGCAGTCTGTGAGGATGTGTATTCTGGTCTCTATGGCTGTTTCGCCGCAGGGACACGCAGTAGGTTCGCTTGAAAAAACTTGCTCTGTACTCGCCTATGGGGGCATGTCCCAGGATGGCTTTCGTGGCTCTGATATATAGGGTGCTAGAGTGACCAAACTTTCGAGGGCTGGGTTTCGCTTGTGGACGTTGTTTGTGAGTCTTTGGAACTTGCCTTGGGTCAACTCCTTTGTCCACCCGGCTACTTTTGCCTTGGTGATGTAGAGATCAGGTGCTTGCTAACATCACAAACTCCCTCAACAAGCACCCTCCTTTACTGCTCCTCTATCAATAATCTTCCCTCTATTGTCTTCATCTCCTTTTTTTCTTCAATTGGACTTATTTCTTTTGTTTTATTGTTTTGAAAATATTTGTCAGATGTTTTATTGTTCTACTTGCAGCGGCCCAACTCACATCTTACAATAGGTCAGTAGCCAACGACGGACGGACGCCGTCGTGCTCGCAACCACCCATTCTTGATATTCCACCTCACATCTATTCACTAATGCTCTGGATTACTGCGAGTGTTGATGTTGATGAATTGGCTGAATGGTATGACGAGACAGCTACAACACGTGATCAGCCGCAATCCCTTCCCTACCGGCCAGGGACTCGAAGAACCGATAGATTGGTTTTCGTATCTGAGAAGCTTGATGATCTCTTACTATATTTTTAGATTTCAGGGTTTGACTATCTCGGAAGCCTTGACCTATCTTATTTAGTGGACTTTAGGCTGTGTGACAGACGGAGATAAATTTAAATCGAAGGCTGGTTTGCCATCAAAAGAGTGCTTCTAGCGTAGAAAAAATATCAGGACTAACCCCACATGGTTCTGTCTGCTTTAAGAGTGTGCGAAATGGGGCATTCACGAATAGGTTCATAATTACAAGGAGCAAGGACTTTCCAGCGACCTTCGAGTTGAAAGAATCCACGCTGCTATGATTTTCCCATCAGTATCATGGAAGTGTATAAAACACTGGTTCTGCCAACCTATTTCCCCATGCGTAACATTACCTTGGAATCATTAGATAACCTAAATTCACGAGTTGCCTATACTCGCGATTTTATCAACTTTACCGAAGCAGATGCAGCAGCATTGCACGCTGCTAAACCTTACCTTGCCCCCCTCATCTCCTCTGTTGTCGATGCAGTCTACACTAAACTATTCGAGTTCAGCATCACAGCACAATCCTTCATACCTCGTCAGACAGGTTACACCGGGGAAACGCCGACCTCTCTCGAGGATCTAACTCTTGACCATCCTCAAATCATTTTCCGCAAGGACTTCCTATCAGGCTATATCGTGAAACTAGTTACCATGAACTATTCGGATATCAAGTCTTGGGAGTACCTTGACAAAGTAGGCAGAATGCACGCAGGTGTTGAGGACTCTGGTTTCAAGCATCGCGAAAAGAAACCAAAACTTCGAGTCGA